>TARA_B100001115_G_scaffold1667_1_pt1 | contig 31363 bp, 34 predicted proteins | sample TARA_B100001115 | Tara Oceans TARA_B100001115 (sample SAMEA2622652) | marine metagenome | biome: marine biome (ENVO:00000447); feature: surface water layer (ENVO:00002042); material: "saline water (ENVO:00002010), including plankton (ENVO:xxxxxxxx)" | depth 5 m | reverse complement strand
CTGCAATACTCACTCTAAACACAATAGCCCATACAGTTGGAGCCCTTGGAGTTGGTTCAGAGGTTGAAAATAATTTCGAAGGGGAGTATGTCATAGCCGGTTCGGCTGCAATACTTACGATAGCGATACTTCTGCTTAGCGAGATTCTTCCAAAGACTATCGGAGCTCTGTACTGGAGAAGGCTCACAGTAACCTCCTACCATGTACTTAGAGGGTTGATGTGGATTCTATGGCCTATTGTAGTAATAATAGAGGTAATGAGGGCTCCATTCCCCCAAGTCGAGACAGAGACAGTTACCCGGACGGAGCTATCAGTACTAGCAGATATTGCTGAGGAGTCGGACGTAATAGAAGAAGACGAGGAGGCAGTTATTCAGAATCTGTTGAGGCTAAGAGAAATGAAAGTGACAGAAATCATGACTCCTAGAGTTGTAATTACCTCTGCTAAGGCCACTGAATCTGTCAAAGATGTAATGGAGAGGATCCCTATTATGACTCATGGCAGGATGCCTGTGTACGAGGAGAATGTCGATGAAATGGTAGGTCTAGTTCTTCGTAGCGAGATTCTCAGAAGAGCAGCGGATGACGACTTCGACACCAGGATGTCAGAGATTTCTCGAGAGCTTGTGACGTGCGATGTAGATACATCTGTGGACAGAGCCCTTGACATTCTACTGGAGAACAAGGAGCAGTTGCTGGTCGCCAAGGATCAGTTCGGCGGTACCGCTGGGTTGGTAACTATGGAGGACATCATAGAGACCCTACTGGGAGTCGAGATAGTTGATGAATCGGATCAAGATGCTATAGACGATGGTGTGCTACACGAAGACATGCGAGAACTTGCCAAGAGAAGATTTGACTCCGAGTCAGAGTAGAAGAGATTCTATCAGTCAGAGGAATCCTTCGATTCTCCGTCCGACAACCATCCCTGAGCCTCAGTGTAGTCTCCTAGTTGCTCTAACCTCTTCAGCCAGCCCTTTGACTCAGCTGTCTTTGCAGTCTTGACAAGCCACACGCCACCGAATAGGGTATCCCATAATCCAAGATTATCGCTCTTGAATCTGTAGAACAGATAGTCTAGGAGGGGGGGCAGGAGGAAGAACAGCCCAAGAGCTAGCTGTATCATCCCTGCATTTTCTGACAACCCGGTGGCTGTAGCTGTGAGAATGGCTATAATGCCGAGAATAACAAGTGGGAACGTCATTCCTTTAAGAAAAACGTACGATTGATGAGGCTTCTCGGCTTTCGCGTTGATGTAGGTCGTACGGGTGATCCAGTTGCCAGTGGTCCTGCCTGTGGAGTAAGGCATGAAGCCTAGATTGAATGATATCAAACCCAGTCCAGCGAGAACGAAAATAGTAGGCTGGAAATCATTACCCCAAGCGGTGAAAGCTACCAGCGGCATGGTCCATCCCCACGAAACTAGAAAGTCGGAGTATTTTCTTATCCTGAACTGCGTCGGAGATGCAGGCTCAGAGTCTTCCGGCAAAACTTTCGGTGCCTTTTCCTTCTTCTGCCTAGGTTTCCTGACCTTCTTCCTCCTACTCCTCTTTTCCTTCTTGATCTTGACAGGCTCAGGCTGACTAACGGGTTCTGGTGCCGCTTTTGCAGACTCAGGCTCGGCTATCTTTGGCTTCTCGGAGGAGGTTTTTTCGCCCTCTATCTGTCCTGCCTTCTCCAGCAGACCCAATCAACCACCATACCTATCTGCAATCACCTTGTACAAATCAAAGTCCTGGGAATCGGTGAATGACTTCATGACTGTTTCAGGCAAGTCGACAAGCAGTTCATTAACCATCGTGAAGAACTGACCTCTGGTATCCGAATCTGTGGCCACGGGGTCTTCGCCGACAGTCTTGAACATTTCAAAACCATCCGATGAAATGAATTCACTAGTTTTCTCATCTGGCAATTCTCCGAGTAATCCGTTGACTACCGTGAAGAAGTGAGAAAAATCCTCGTCATAACTTCGGAAGCTCTGAATGATACCATTCACGAACTCGTCAAAGTCTAGAGTGCCCGAGTTGTCTATATCTGCTTGTTCAAAAAAAGATTTCATCGAATCCATATCTAATTCACCTATTTTCTCTATGGAAACGCCTGTTTTCTCGGAAACTCTAGCGATGAAATCCGAGTCTTCCATAGCCTCAATGAATTCATCTAGGGCCATCTCGTTGTTAGTGGATCCAGATATTACCTCAACTGTTGGTTTTATACTGGCAAGATCGTCTTGGTCTTTCTTCCTGAGAACGATTATCTCTCTATCTAGGTCTGAGCCAAACCTATCAGCATACCTTTCCATCAGGGAGTCGCCCTTCCCTGTCGTTATTCTCTCAATCCTATTGTATATGCTGTCTCTGGAGCTGCTAGAAATGGAAGGATCATTGGACTTTCTCCTATTCCACACCGATTTGAAATCCGAAGAGTCGTCTGAAATCGAAGACTCTGCAGGTGATGAAAGAGAGGCTGCAGCGTCCAGTAGGTCTCCGTCAGAGGATTGCTCTGGTGAGAATCCGAACTTAGGCCCTGGAGGATCGAGTGGAAGTGGGGGTATCTCTGGGAGCTCAGAATCGAGCAGTGGAGGTGGCATTGAAATCCCTGGAGGCGGTGGTGGCAGGACATCCGAAGACCCATCGGAGTCTTCTTCTACATCGTCTAAAGGGTCAATCACGAAGCCATTCCGCAGTTCACCATTATTCAATATTCTCCGTATTCGTAAACTCGATGAGTCAATTAGTGCATAAATGCGGTGAAACGGACTATCTGCAGATCTCTGCCCATCCTTTCAGGCACAGGAACATAGCCATTGATTCCTTTACAATGAGTTCATCCCCAAGTGATGGCTCTATTTGCTCTCCGGACAAGCTCGCACGTACATCATCTGCAAGAATTCGTACCTTCACAGTGCCTCCGGTGAAGACGACTGCCTCTTTTAGTGGGTCGAAACAATTTCTCGAGTCTGGATCTAAACGATCGAGTGGCAATTCAGTAACTTTCAGCCCGGATTTCCCATGAAGGCTGCCGACCCATCTAATTACTCTCTTTGTGTCCACTGTTACTACTTCGTCGGTCTCACCTGCTGTCCCGATTACTACGGAAGAGTCTCCCTTGACAAGCTCCCAGAATAAGGGGGTGAGTTTGCCGAAAACCTCTAAGGATGGATCATCTTTCAACCTAGTGATCCTATCGAGGCCGAATTCATCCCTTCCGTCCGCTAGCTTTGCCAATTCCTCGATACTAGCTTTGCTTGAGGACTTGAGATTGACATTGGGTGATTTGGATCTGGTCTTTACTATTTCGTGAAGGTTATCCAGCGTATGCCTCTTTCCTTCCTTTCCAGAAGATATCTGAGAAAGTTGTCCCAATGTGGAGTCGATTCCATCAATGGCCCTTTTCCCCCAACCAGAGTCCGAATTGATAGTTGATTGGATATCTATCCCCTCTCCCCTGATGTAGTTCACTATCTCCCTTCGTGCGTTCGAATCTAAGTGTAACAATGAAGGATCCCTCAGATGGATATGAAATCCGCGATGCCCGGAAAATGTGAATTGTGCGTATTTTTGCTTGAATCCGAATTCCGGTTCCAGAAATTCGTTCCATAGCCTCCAGGCTTGTCCCTGGATGACATCGATCATTGCCGGGAAGTCGTTGTCTGAAACTCCGGGAAGATGGTCCCCATCGAGGTCAAAAATCAGATCCGCACCCAACCATCCCTTCTCTACCATCTTGCCCTTGGAGGGATCTTGGTAGTAAGCGGTGCTGTGGAAGCACGAGTGCGGTGCTCTTGTTTTGAGATAAGAATGAAGTGAAATCTTGTCTGGGAATGCACGATGCCTATCAGGTGGAGCGCCCCCCCATGGGATGAACATCCACTCTCTATTCCTTAATCTGGGTGGTGTCCAAATTGAGTTTGGAGATATGGAGTCGTAATACTCGGAAAATCGGTGAGCGAATCTACTCCAGCCTCCGGCCATGAGGCAAAGCAAGGGGCTAGGGCCATAAGTTTTCAATTAGCCTAGTTTGAGGCCGCCTACTTCCTTACCATCTGTTGATGGTGAGGCTCCTGTCGCTTCGATGTAGGCTTCCCAACAAACATACTCGTTGTCCAGAACTATTGCCTCTGAGAACTTCAGAGCCTTGCCTGTAATTGCGCATACCGGACCAAGTTGTCCGGAGGCAGTTGAAAGCTTAGATGGGTCGGGCATATCACGCCCTGCGATGTTTTCCACTTCATTATTACGTGGAGGAGTTCGAAACAAAACTCATTTCAACTGAATCACGACGGAATGGGTATGAATGATGACACAGTTACCATCAGAATCGGGCACTCCCCGGATCCTGATGATGCTTTCATGTTCCATGCATTGACAAATGGGACAATTGACACAGGTAACAGAAGGTATGAACACATTCTAGTTGATATTGACACTTTGAATAGAGAGGCAGAGATGGGGAGTTTCGAAGTATCTGCCGTAAGCATTCATTCCTATCCTAAAATTTCTGATTCTTACTATCTGATGAATTGTGGTGCCTCAATGGGCGAGGGGTATGGACCAATCTTAATTTCCAAAAAGGAAATGACTATTGAAGAAGCAAAGAGGTCAGTAATTGCAGTACCCGGAAAGAGTACGAGTTCTTATCTCGCTCTTGTGCTAGCTTTGGGAGAAGTAGAGGTGGTTGAGGTCCCATTTGACCAAATCCTTCCCGGGGTAATGGATGGAAAGTATGACTCTGGGGTAATCATTCACGAGGGTCAGTTGACTTGGTCCGACGAAGGCGCATTCATGGTTTTAGATTTGGGCGTCTGGTGGAACAAAGAGACTGGTCTGCCCCTCCCATTGGGCGGGAATATTGTAAGGAAGGATCTAGGAGAGTCGATGTGTGAACAAGTTTGTGACGACATCAAAAGAAGCATCGAGTTCTCACTGGAAAATCCCAAGGATGCACTAAAGGGTGCAATAAAGTGGGGGAGGGGTATAGACGAGGGCACCAACGAGGAGTTCGTAAGGATGTACGTAAACAGACGAACAATAGACTATGGTAAGGATGGCCGCAGGGCCGTTAGAATGTTTCTTGAGAGGGGAGTGGGGCTCGGCCTAGTTAGGAGTGATTTCGATGCTAGTGTTCTGAAGTTCATTGGAGCTGGGGAGCATGACTGAAAGGCCCGAAATTAGCGAGTTTGGATCGGTTGATCCAGCCCCTCCTGCTAGCAATGCCGAAAACGTGGAGAAACTGCGCGATACCTTGTGCGACGAGGGCGAGAAGATGTTTCAGAGGATGAGGGCTCTATTCGCATTGAGGAATATCGGAGGCAAGCCTGCTGTGGATTCGCTGGCAGACGCGTTTGACTCATCGTCTGCCTTACTAAAGCACGAGATTGCTTATGTTTTGGGACAAATGCAGGATGATAATGCAGTCCCTCACCTAATTGAAAGACTGGAGGATTTGGAGGAAGATGTAATGGTAAGGCACGAGGCAGCAGAAGCCTTGGGCGCTATTGGGAACAGGATCGCCATGAGTACGCTGGAAAAGTTTGCATCGGACGAAGAGGTGGTAGTGGCGGAATCCTGCGAAGTAGCCATAGATCTCCTAAACTGGGTATCAAGCAAGAAGCTCGAGTACTCTGACTAAATGTGGTCGAACCAGTTCGGATTGGATTCTACCTCGCAGACCTCTTCTAGGAAGACTCTCAAACCTTTGATTGACTCTGGACTGAGTAGATTAGAGACTTCACTGGCATAGTATTCGGCCACTCTTTCGACAGAAAGGCTAACCTTCTTGGAAGCGTCTGAAATAACAATATTCCTTACTTCCTCTTGTTCAAGAAAAATGTTGTAATTGCTTAGCATCAATTCTCTTGCCATGCTTATTGAATGGGCGTTGGAGTCTTTCCTAGCGGCGAATACCCCGAAGACCATTGGCAGACCAGTTATCTCCACCCATTCTCTACCGAGGTCCATCCTAACTAACTCGGGGTTATGGATGGCAGCGGCTATTGCTCGATCACCAATTATTAGTGCTCCATCGCATTCATCAAGCATTGAATCCATGTCAGGCCCCATTTTAACATATTTCGGATCGAGACCCCTCTGCTTTAGTATCCATCTCATCAGCATATTGGAAGTCGAGGAGTCTGAGGGTAATGCGATGTCCCTCATTGTCTCAATGGGCCTTTTTCCGAATAGAAGAACCGATCCAACAGACTCGCGGCCCACTATTCCTATATCCCTGATGAGGTTAAATTCTCCCACATTGGATGCATAGTCGGCTGTTGGAATTGGGGCAGTGATGCAGTCCCTACGTAGTAGATGACCAGTCAACCAAGACGGAGGTGCGGAGAGAACCTTCCAATTGTCAGGAATCGTGTGGAAAACCGGATCACAGTTGATGAACGAAACTCTGCCAAGAACTCCGTCCCATGACATGGGTTCACTGACCTATTATTGGAAGGAGTTTGCTCTCTCTTCTTGATTTGATTTTCAAAGGCTCGAATCTCGTATATGTGGAGTCTCTCTTTATAGGATTCTGGCCTGCAGAGTCAATGAGGTTTCCTAGCTTGTTTGAGTCGTAGTTCAAACTTGTAGTACTACCTGCGACATGCATTATTTCCTCGTGACCGACAGTTCCGTCTATGTCATCTGCTCCAGAGTTGATTGCAATTGTCGAAAGATGATCTCCAATATTCATCCTGTAAGCCTTGATATGGGGAATATTGTCAAGCATTATCCTAGAAACGGAGATTACTCGGATTACTTCCTCGCCTGATGCTAGTCGTGCCTCCGGCAATCTTGAATTATCCTTAAGGAACGGGTATGGTACGAAACACTGGAATCCTCCAGTGGAGTCTTGCTGTTCTCTCAATTTGTTCAGGTGAGTGATGCGATCTTGGATTGTTTCGATGGTTCCGAAAAGCATGGTACAATTTGTTGGGATTCCTAATTCGTGTGCAATACCGTGTATTTCCAAGTATTCGGAAGACTTCTCCTTACCCATACAAATACGATCCCTGATAGTATCTACAAGAATCTCTGCCCCTCCTCCTGGTAGGGAATCGAGGCCTGAATCTCTCAGAATAGTCAGTGTTTCCAGTACCCCCAATCCAGATTTGGATGCAATATGCTTTACTTCGACAGCAGTTAATGACTTGATGCTTAATCCAGGAAACCTCTCCTTGGTAATTCGATAAAACTCTGAATAGTGATTTATGTCCCAATCTGGGTGGAGCCCACCCACTGCATGCACCTCGTCGATTTTCCCTTCATATGGTTCTATCCTGGATACGAACTCTTCGGGAGTAAGAGAATATGCATCTCTGTGCCTTGGACCCTTTCTGAAAGCGCAGAATCTACATGCAAGAGTGCAGACATTCGTTGTATTTACATGGAGGTTTTCATTGAAAAAGATACTATCTCCAAACCTTGCCTTTTTGATCATCATCGCTAGGGCTGTAAGGCCGGGCAGTTGGGCGTTAGCATGCAATTTCTCTCCCAGCTCACAAGTTACCCGTCCATCTTTGATTAAACTCTGAAGGGTTTTGCTAAGTAAAACGTCATTTTTGACTGAAATTGGAATTGACATTCTTGATAGTTCTTCACGCCAATTACGCTCAGAGACTGAGAAGTCCGAATTCACGAATGCGCGAACTAATGATATGATTTGAATCACTCTACTGGATGGTTAAACAAAAAACATCATTGAAAACCATCAATAGCCCTGACGCGCCACTTTTGCACATGGGAGACGGTGCCGAAGTAGATGTTAGTGAGCTCGAGGAAATGGCTAGGAGATGCAGAGTTGACATTGTTTCAATGACGCATGCTGCGAAATCTGGACACCCTGGAGGTTCACTTTCGGCGGTAGACTGTATGGTCGCACTATATGGTACATGTCTTCGTTTTGATACAAGCAATCCTGATTGGGAAGATCGTGACAGATTCATCATGAGCAAGGGTCATGCAAGTCCTGCTATGTATTCCGTTCTACATCAAATCGGAGTCCTTGATGATAACGACATCAAGGGATTCAGGACACTTGGGTCTGTTTGCCAAGGTCACGTCGATATGAATTGGACTAAGGGGGTGGATTTCTCTGCAGGAAGTCTGGGGATGGGTTTGTCATTCGGTCTCGGGTGCGCTCTTTCCGCCAAAATGGATTCAAGTGACAGAAGAATTTGGGTTATGTTGGGAGATGGAGAAACCCAAGAAGGTCAGATATGGGAGGCCGCTATGGCAGCTAACTACCATAATGCAACCAACCTAAAGGTAATTGTGGATCGCAACAGGATTCAGAATGATGACTTCATGGAAGTACAGATGGAAATTGGAGATATCGGCGAGAAGTTTCGATCTTTTGGTTGGACAGTCAAGGAAGTAGATGGCCATGATATGTCTTCTTTGATTGATGTAGTAGATTGGGCCAACAACGAAGATGAGGGGCCTGTTGCTATTGTGGCGAATACTATCAAAGGAAATGGTGTTTCATTCATGGAGAACAATCCATCCTTCCATGGAAAGGCCCCGGATGATGAAGAGTTGCGAATTGCATTGGAGGAGTTATCATGAGTGCGCCTTCATTTGGAGGTGCATCCAGAGATGGATATGGCAAGGGCCTATTGCGGATTGCAGAAGACCCTCGTGTGGTCGTGTTAGAGGCTGATTTAGGGAAATCGACTAAATCATGCCACTTTCGTAACGAATATCCAGAGAGAACTGTTTCATTAGGAATTGCAGAGCAGAATATGATGCTTGTTGCGGCTGGTATGGCGTCTTCAGGGAAAATCCCGTTTGCCAGCACGTTCGCGATATTCACAGAAAGGGCTTTCGAGCAAGTTCGTAACGGGATTGCTCGTCCCGGATTACCTGTCCATATCTGTGGTAGCCATGGCGGAATCCATACTGGTACAGATGGTAGCAGTGCTCAGTCAATAGAGGATTTAGCAGTCTACAGAACAATTCCGAAAATGACTGTGATTCATCCCTGTGACGATATCTCAGCGGAGGAGTTAACCGCTCAACTAATTGATCTGAATGGCCCGTCATACATGAGGACAGCTCGGAATAAGGTCCCAAGAATGTATGAAGATGGTTCAAACTTGAAAATTGGATCAGGTTCAGTTCTCAGAGAAGGAGGGGACTTGGCAATCATTTCATGTGGGGTAATGGTCGGAGTGGCTATCTCTGCTGCAGAAACTCTGTCGAATGAGGGCATAAGCAGTACCGTGGTTGATATGCATACAATCAAGCCGCTGGACGTGGGTCTAATTGCTGAACTATCAGAATCCTGCGGAGCTTTTGTGACGGCCGAGGACCACTCTGTGATTGGTGGTTTGGGAGGGGCTCTTGCAGAGTGGCTTTCGACCAATACATCGACTCCCTTGGAGATGGTAGGAGTTACAGATAGTTTTGGACAGAGTGGTAGCTCTTCGGAACTGATGGACTTGATGGGTTTGAATGAAGCTGGAATCTGCGAGGCCGCAAGAAGAGCAATTAGTAGGAAATAATATTCCTGACCGACAAGTATGGGTTCATTTGATAGGGACCTCAATCCGACAACAGTATAGATGCCTGACAGCGACGCAGTCAGAAGGTTACTTGAGGGGATTATCGATCCAGCTGAGATTGAGCAGGATCCGGGACTGTACTCTATGGCAGAGAGGATTTACGGGAGTGAAGCATTAGAGGAGATGGGAGTTCACGCTCCGGAGATAGGCGAAGCCTCTGAGGAAGTTGATTTCGGACAAATATCCAATGACATCAGCCTTCCTGAATTTATCCCCGACCTGCCTGACTTGAAAGTAGAGTCCGATAGGAAATCTAGACGATGGGGATTGGTGTTTTTCGGTTTCTGTGGATTAGCTGGTACGATCTTCAACATGGTTATCGGGGTTGGGGCAATATTATGCTCAACTGGAATCGCAAACATGAGGCAGATATGTAGTGAAGAATACTCACAGACCAAGGTTGTCTGGACCAAGGGATACAATTGGGACGGCCTTCACCAGATAGAAACATGGGTAAAGCCGATGACAGAACCCTTACTCGGTGACTTACTGATTCTTTCTATTTTCACAGCTATTTCGATCACAGGCTTATTTCTCAAGAAGTGAATCAGTACATCCTAGCTATATGCTGCATCTTTTTTGTCGCTTTTCCTGTAACTAGGCAGTTCCTTTCTTCGGGAAATTCGTCATCGCATTCCCCCAACAGAGTCAGGCCTGTCTTCTTTTCTAGAAATTCTGCATCTGAGTCATTTCCTTCGAATGCTATCTGGTATACTATCCCACTTCCAATTGAAGATTCTTGGGAGGCATCATAATCCAGATTATCGAAGGGGAAAGGTTGTAATTTATCAGAAACCAGGGATTTTGCTCTCTGACGCAGATCATCTGCCAATCCTTCAAGTGACTCCAATACCGTTTTCTCGGCTTCATCTATTATAATCTCAGACTTGGAACCGGTTCTCAGGATGAGGACGAGTTTTCCTGCGGACAAGTCCCTAGGTCCCAGCTCTATTCTGATTGGCACCCCCTTTATTTCCCAGTCATAGTGTTTCACACCCGGCCGAACGTCCCGAGTGTCTAGTTCTACCCTGATCCCGGATGCGGAAAGGCGTTCCGCCAATGCTCGGGCTGCTGGTTCCACGTTGCGGTCTGCATGTGCGGCTATTGGCATGACTACCACTTGAATAGGAGCTATGGCAGGGGGGAGGATCAAACCCTTGTCGTCACCATGCATTCCAACAACAGCACCAAGAAGCCTCTCGGACATTCCGAATGTAGTTTGATGGCAGGGCTTTGTGTTCCCCTCCGGGTCTTCATAAGAAAGATCGAATGCTCTCGCCCACTGATCCTTGTAATGGTGATAGGTTGCTACCTGAAGTGTTCTGCCGTCGGGCATTACAACGTCCGCTGCCTTTGTGTACCATGCACCCGGGAAGGTATCCCAAACTGGTCTTTTTGAGACCAAACATGGCAAGCACAAATCGTGCATTATTCTCTGAACCATCTCAGCATCTTCTTCTATCTGCTCGTCTGCACCAATTTGGTCAGCATGCACAGTATGTGCCTCAAAGAAGTGAATCTCCCTGACCCTGATGAAAGAGCGTGTTTGCTTTGTCTCATACCTGAAGGTATTAACGATTTGGAATGTCTTCAGTGGTAGATCGGCGTGACTTCTTACCCAAAGTGAGAACATGGTGTACATGGGAGTCTCTGATGTTGGTCTGAGAAACATCGGCACCTCTAACTTATTCTCTCCTCCGTGAGTAACCCAATATACTTCTTTCTTGAATCCCGAGGCTTCTTCGTCAAATCTCAGTTCTGACGGATCGACGCCTAATTCGCGTGCTGCCTTCAAGAAAGAGACGAGTTTGTTTTCCTTGTCCAAAAGATCCTCTGGAACTAGTAGTGGGAAGCGATACTCGTGGTGTCCTGTCCTGGACATCTCCCTTCTAGCGAGTGAGTCAATTAGGCCCATTGCGGTTAGTCCGTATGGCTTCCAGACATCCATACCCTTTATCGGATACCGTTTGTCTACAAGATCGGCAATTTCGACTATTGCGGGGTACCACTTTTTGAATTCGGATTTTGGGGGAATTCCCCGATTAGCCTTAGAAGGTCCAGACACAACCATGCGCTCCTTGCTATTAGGCTTGAATTATTCGATTTAAGTTACGTCAATAAGACGTGAGGATTTTCTCGATTTCTACGCATAGATCGCCAATATCATTGATTTCCGAAACCCTTCCATCTGAAAAAACAATTCTACATCTAGAATTAGATTTTCCTTGTACATCAGTCAGCATATTTGCCACTACTGCTAGTAGTTCGTTTTCGGATATCAAGTTAGTTGATTTGCTAATAAGAGAGTCCTCAGCGCCAGTTACCTCCAGCTTGAAAGCAATTCTTTTGCTGCCAATTGTATGCTTCCTTAATTCCTTAAGATGCTTCAAAGTAGGCTTGAGTGTGATTTCCCAATCTCCAGAATTACTAGGGAATTTACCCGTTATCGGTTCAGGGGAATAGTCCAGAATAGCTGCTGCATGAATCCAAAATTCTGGTTTTTTTTCAGAGTTAGCGACAAGAATAGATTCTTCCAGCATCGAATCTGGCGACTCGGCAATTCTAATATCTGGCAAACTAAACGTTGGTTTTCTGCTAGTTATTCCGGAAACACATACTACGTCATGGCCCATTCTGTGCAGGTACTCGGCAATTGACCAGCCTGTATTTCCTGAAGAAGTGTTTACAATTTTCCTTATGGAGTCGATTGGGGCAGAATTCGCACCAAGAGTAATTGCTACTCTCTTCCTACTCGCAATATTCCGGTTTACTAAATTACAGAATGTCGCAACTATCTCTACAGGGTCAGGCTGCTTCCTCTTGCCCTCTTTGGGATCTTCGAACAGTATTTCTACGCCCCGATTAACTGATTCGGATAGTAATTCATCAGTAACCTTGTCCTGAAAAAGATCGTTATGCATCGATGGAACAAACAGGATTGGGATTTCACTTCCAGATGCTGCGGAGATTGCCATCATTATCGGGGAGTCAATTATTCCATGAACGAACTTAGCAACGGTATTCCTGGTTGCTGGGGCCAAGATCAATCCATCGAACCCTCCAAGTTGAGACATTTGTGACTCCCATTCAGTCACTACGTCGATTCCAGAGCCCCATGACAGAGCAAGCGGAGTGATTACTTTCTCTGCGGACTTAGTCATCATAGGGAACACTTCTGCGCCATGTCTCCTTAGTTCTCTAGCGAGCTTGACAGACTCTGTGGCAGCAATTCCACCTGAAACTGCCAGGATAACCCTCTTACCTTCTAAACTGTCACCAACCACCGAGACTCCGGTATCCTCACTCATGACTTTCCTATTGGATAATCATTCAAGAGGTCGTCGATGCTTGGCTAAAGTGATTCCATCGCAATTGAGATACCCATTCCCCCACCGATACACATAGAGGCAAGGGCTTTTTTTCCCCCTTCCCTACCCAAAATGCTGGCAGCCTTACAGGCAATCCTGGCTCCGGAAGCACCCAATGGGTGTCCTATAGACAAAGCGCCACCATCGATATTGATTATTTCTGGGTTTAATCCTAGTTCCCTGATACAAGCAATACTCTGTGAGGAAAACGCCTCATTCAATTCGAAGACGTCGATCTCATTGGGTTTCCAACCTGCCCTATCTAGTGCAAGTCTGGTAGAAGAAACGGGTCCTAAACCCATTAGTTCGGGAGGACAACCCGTGGTTGCAGCAGAAACAATTCTGGCCATTGGTTGCAATTCATTTTTTCTAGCAAAATCTTCACTGCAAACAAGAGAAAAAACGGCCCCATCTGTTAGAGGAGAGGAGGTAGCAGCAGTCACGGTGCCGCCATCTACGAAGGCCGGCCCTAAACGTGACATTGATTCAAGGGAGGAGTCCGGCCTGATACACCCATCTTTTGCGATTAACCCATCGTTGTGAACTATGGGTACTATCTCCTCGGCAAATTTGCCCGACAATTCCGCATTTGACGACTTTTTATGGGACAGGAGGGAGAATTCCTCCTGTTCTGTTCTGGATATCCCATACAATTCTGCGACATTCTCCGCAGTGATGCCCATGTTCACGTAGGCCTCCGGAAAATCCATTTCGAATTTTGGATGTGGGCTCCAATTGAATCCCCTCCTCTTAACACGAGACATTGATTCTATCCCACCGCACACGAAGCATTCTCCCCAGCCAGCAGAAATGTTTGCCGATGCGTACATGATTGCCTGCATGGAAGACCCGCAGAGTCTGTTTATTGTTACCCCAGGGGCCTCCTTCGGCAGTCCCGACATAAGTGCCATTAAGCGTCCAACATTGTATCCCTGCTCTCCTTCAGGATATGCACAGCCGACTATCACGTCATCTATTTCAGCTGGATTGATGTTTAGGTTGTTAAGCAGCTCAACTAGCACCTGTGAGGCAAATTCATCAGGCCTTATTCCAGATAATTCCCCCTTGTGAGACCTACTGAATGGGGTTCGACGCCAATCAACAATTACTGATACCACGATGTTCCGACATGTAGCGACCCCATAACGATTCCCAGAGCAATAAATTTTGAACGACCGAGGGGTTCTTGAATAATCCTCACCGGGCGTTAATCATGATTAGGGAATGCCCGGTACACGGATACTTTTCAGACGATGACCTATGTCCTGCATGTAACTCAGAGGGCAAGTTCATAATGAGTACCAGAGAAAGGGACGGGATGGCAAGAAAGCTAGCCCTCGTTCTAAGACATGCTCCCGAGAAGTTCGATCTGGAAATGGACATCAATGGTTGGATAGACGTTAGAGACATAGTAAGGAAATTCAAAGATGGTGGCAGGCGCAGACAACACTGGCTGAGGCCCCACCATCTAGTTGCTATCTCAGAAACCGATCCAAAGGGAAGATATGAGGTACGAGGGAATATGATGAGGGCTACTTATGGCCATACAGTCGAGATAGAATTGGACCTGCCATCGAGTGATATCCCGGATTCCCTATACTATCCTTGTAGTCCAGATGAAGCAGGAAATCTAGTTGAAATTGGGATAAGCCCCGGAGATAGGGCCCATGTTCATCTTTCTGCATCTATCAGGCATGCTGCCGAGGCAGGAAGGGTACATCACGACGATCCTGCGATAATTGAGGTCGATACTGCTAGGATGGTTGCCTCGGGAGAAACGATTTGGCATGCAGGAGTTACGGTCTACTTATCCGAGAGTGTCGCGGGCGAGTATCTCTCAATAGTCGGTCAAGATGACCCAGAGCTATCACTTTTGAGAGAGACCTGGTTTGAAGAAGAGTAGTCAGAACTCACCACAAACGGGGCAGAATTGCAAATCACTCTGTTTCTCAGCCCCGCAAGAGTGGCACTCTCCGGATTTGGTAACGGGTTTCACTTCAGAGTTATTCTGTACGCGCACTGATTCTTCCCTCTCAACGAATGGAGAAGCATGAGATTGATCTAGACTGGTCAGAATCTCCCTGTATCTAACAACCTCGGAAATAGCAAGCTCAATTTGGAGGGTTCGGCGTCCTCTGTCATCCTTGTCGTCGATAAGAGATGCATTGGCTAATTCAGACTGTAGCCATCTCTGAAACCTTTCAAGTTCGGATATGTCGACCACGGTATTTGGATAGAGCGTCATCGTTAAACTGTATGTATTGACTTGAAAATGTTAGAATACGAGTCTCCCCCCATTTGTTCGTCTATGGCATCAAGGGTAGTGATAAAACTGGGCGGGGGCCTTATTACTGAAAAGGGTTCAATGAAGAAGTTTGATTCTGATTCCATGGAAAGGGTCGCCGATTCAATATCCACAATCGTTGAGATGGGGGTTCCCGTAGTCATAGTTCATGGTGCGGGATCCTTCGGTCATTTGCTAGCAAAGGAATGGTCAATATCGGGAGGATTAGATCAGAAGATTGCTGAAGAGCAACGAATGATTGTCGATCAAATAAGATCAGATATGCTTGAATTAAATGAATTGGTGATTGATAGTCTTTCGGACTCAGAATTAGCATCTGAGGGCCTGCCTCCCTCTGAATGGGCAATTGGTACTGGATCAGGTTTCCAAGGTGACATTACAAATTTCGAAAGAGTGGTCGATGCCCCCCTCCCCATTACCTTCGGCGATGTTGTGAATACAGATGATGAGCTGGAGTTTGGAATACTCTCCGGGGATGATTTGATGGTGAGGCTTTCCAGAGAATTGGAGGTATCACACTGTATTTTCCTCATTGGAGACGCAGAGGGGGTCTTAACCGGACCACCCAATCAAGAAGGATCGAGTTTGATTAGTATATTAGGGGCAGAAGAGGAGTTCGATGGCCCCCATTACTCGGATATCGATGTAACTGGTGGAATCAGTCTGAAAATAGACAGGGCCAGAAAAATTGCTTCGGATGTCGAGGAGGTATGGATATTAGACGGGCGAAGTCCTGAAAGGGTCGTAGAATTATTGAGTACCGGGGAAACTAGAGGTACGAAGATTATGCCCTATTGAGTCTTCATATACGCGTCTCCTTCCGATTAACCAATATGTCCACGAGAGAAGTTAATCTGGATGGCCATGATTCCTCCCAGTTACAGATGATGAGTGAGATGTGCCTATTGGTCGATTCGGAGGACAGAGTGATTGGTTCTGAGACGAAACTAGATTGCCACAGAAATGAAGGCAGCAGGCATAGAGCTTTTAGCGTTCTAATCTTTGACTCTGAAGGAAGACTACTGGTTCAGAAGAGAGCCTCAGAGAAGATTACCTTTCCAGGTGTTTGGGCTAACAGTTGCTGCAGTCATCCACTTGACATAGAATCAGAAAAAAACGGCAAAGAGGGGGCCGTAACGGCCGCAAGAAGGAAACTATGGCAGGAGTTAGGAATCCCGCAAAATGAAACTGATCAATGGACTTTCCATCATGTTGGAAGGATGGAATACTCCTGCAGGTGGAACGAGGATTGGATTGAGAGGGAGATTGATCACATCATGGTGGTTCGGGCAGATGCGACTGTGGACCATAATATGAATGAGATTTCAGAGGTTCTCTGGGCTGAACCTGATGAAGTCAAGAGGATGATGGATGGAAAAGGAAAATGGCGAGACCAAGTGGTTGCTCCGTGGTTCAGACTAATTTGGGAACATTATGTAATTCCTAACGATTGCGATTTTTTATCTATGACAAGTGAAATAAACGATGATATTACTTATTGTGGGGAAGTAGACATGGATGGCAGTCCAGTAAATCCCGGTCAGACCTTGTTGGATGCTCTTTCTGGGCATAGGGATAAGGTAGAGGGAGAGATTATGTCTAGTCTATCAAAAATGAAGCAGAAGAACCTCCATGGTGCAATGACGCATCTATTCAAGGGAGGAGGAAAGAGGCTGCGAGCCATACTGCCTAGGCTTGTTGGAGAGGCAGTAGGAAATGCAAATAATGGCCACTACACGCTGGGTGCGTCGATAGAAATTATTCACAATTTTACATTGATTCACGATGACATTATCGATCAAGACCCCATTAGAAGGGGTTTAGACGCTGTTCACGTTGAGTACGATGATGCCACGGCAATCAATGCTGGAGACGCCATGCTCGCTGTCGGATTCGAGATTCTAGCAGAGTCAAAAGATGTACCTGACGAACTGCTAGGGCACCTGATCAGATCAATTGGTAAAATGGTAAGAAAGGTCGCAGAAGGACAGCAAGAAGACATTGAGTTCGAGGCGAGAGATGAAGTAACTGAAGATGAATACATAGCCATGATTGCGGGGAAAACCAGTGCTATGTTTGAGACCTGTGCCAGGACTGGGGCAATCCTCGCGGGGGCTAGCGATGAGGAAGTTTCCAATATGGCGCAATGGGGCCTTAATCTGGGATTATGCTTCCAATTAATGGATGATTTGATTGACATCACTGGTGATACTGCGACACTAGGTAAACCGGCTGGATCAGACATCGTCCAAGGCAAGAGGACGCTCATTGCGATCCATGCGCTACAAAGTGATTCGGATCTTTCCAACTTCAACGAAGTGTTCGGATCCGGAGAGTGTAGTGAAGAGAATTTGTCTAGAGCCGTTTCAGAACTGGAAGCTTCCGGTTCGATAAGTTACGCAAAGAAGAGAGCAATGCATCACCATTCACTCGCACATGAATGTCTAGACAAGCTCGAGGAGTCACCATCTCTATCGGTGTTAAGGGAGTTGACCGACTTCCAATTGATTAGAATAAGCTAGTCAGTCCGTGTATTGGGACTCTCCTGGAATTTCTTCCTTTAGGCCCTTCCTCTGTCTAATATCGCCGACTATCTTGTGGAAAAGCTCTGGAGGGACCTGGTCATATCCAGCATTCTCAGTATTCCAAACGGCTCTTCCCTGGGTTGCGGCCCTTATGTCATTTGAGAATCCGAATGATTCGGCGACCGGCATTTTACCAATCACACACGTGACATCGTTTTCGACAGGCATATCCTCAATCACGCCTCTTCGGGTGATTAGTTGCCTGGTAATCCCCCCGGCCCACTCAGAAGGGGCATCGATACGGATTTTCTGGATTGGTTCGAAAAGTACCGAATCGGCCCTCAGTAAGGCGCCTTTTATTGCATTCCTTACAGCCGGAATAGTCTGGGCGGGACCCCTGTGAATGGCATCCTCATGCAACTTTGCGTCTACTAGTCTAACCAGGACTCCAGTCAGTGGCTCATCGGCTATAGGCCCCTTCTTGCAGACGTCGTTGAATGCCTCTATGATGAGTTCCCTCGTTTCATGCAGATTCTGGATACCCTTCGTATCGTTGACGAGTACGGTAGTGGCGTTTATCGCGTATATCTTCCTCATCAGGTCCTTATCCATTCCAAGTTCGCCAAACTTGTTGCCGACCTCCTTGGCATCCTTGGTCCTAACTGGCCCGTCTCCTAAATCGCCTTCTCTTAAAGCAGCAATTACGTTCTCTGGAAGTTGCTCCACCTCCACATAAAATCTGTTATGCCTGTTGGGGGACTTACCTTCGAAAGGCCTGCCCGTGTTATCCGCCGCTATTGACTCCCTGTAAACCACGATCGGATTACTCTGATTTACCTTGATGCCCTGTTCTTCCTCTAATCGATAAATAGTAATCTCAAGGTGAAGCTCCCCCATCCCAGAGAGTAGTGCCTCTCCTGTCTCATGGTTGGTATCTACAGATAGGGATGCATCCGATTTGGCCAAACTTCGGAGAGCTCCGATGAATTTGGGCAGATCCTTCATTGATTTTGGTTCAATTGCCACCGTAACAACTGGTTCTGAGTAGTGCCTGATTGCCTCGAATGGGGTCTCATCCTTATCCCTTGTAATTGTGACCCCTGCAGCTGCGCTCCTCACCCCGGTCAGTGCAGCAATGTTTCCTGCCGATACTCCTGGAACTTGGATCCTGTCACCACCTACCATCATACTGACCTGCTGGACACGCTCGGCTTTGCCGGCTCCACTTGCCCATACAGTCTCTCCTTGCTTTATTGTCCCAGAATACACTCTTCCGACTGCTACCTCGCCTGCATGGGGATCCATCCAAATCTTAGTAATCATGAGGGAAAGCGGTCCATCCGCATCGCAATTGACCATGGTCTTGCCTACTTCCGAGTCGAGATCCCCCTGCCAGATATTCGGGATCCTGTATTCCTGAGCTACTAAGGGAGATGGTAGTTTGTCTACTGCCATATCGAGTAAAACTTCGTGAACTGGTGCCTTCTTAGCTAGCTCCTTCTGCTGTTCGTTGTTACAGTATTCGAAAATCTCAGGAAAGTTTACTCCTGTCTTTTGCATAAATGGGACTGTTATCCCCCAGTTGTGGTATGCAGAACCGAAAGCAACCGTTCCCTTCGCGACATCAACTTGCCAGTCGGACTTGTGCTGTTCTGGGGCAAAAGTCCGAATCAGGTCGTTTACCTTGATTATCTGCTTTTGGAACCTAGCCATCATATCCTCAGGGGTTACCTGTAGTTCGTTGATTAGTCTGTCTACCTTGTTGATGAATAGAACTGGACGAACCTTCTCCTTCAGAGCCTGCCTGACCACGGTCTCCGTTTGAGGCATTGCCCCCTCAACAGCGCAGGTAAGTATGATACATCCATCCACCGCCCTCATTGCCCTAGTGACGTCACCTCCGAAATCTACGTGACCCGGGGTATCAATTAGGTTGATCAGATAGTCTTCGCCATCTACACCGTGCACCATGGATGCGCTAGCGGCATTGATTGTGATGCCTCGAGCGCTTTCTTGGTCATCGAAGTCCAATACTCGTGATTTTCCTGCAAGCTCTTCGGACATCATCCCCGCTCCAGCTATCAGATTGTCGGAGAGAGTGGTCTTTCCATGGTCGATGTGAGCAGCTATAGCGAGATTTCGGATTCTTTCACGGTTGTGCATAACCTCAGTAGCGCGCTTGATGTTGTCTTCCTTTCGACCCATATACTCACCTAGATGTATTTCCGACCTGAAAACGGTTCATAAAGACGATTGAGTGGATTTAAAGAAATTCGGAGTTGTTTCGCGGATTGAGATTATCGAGCAGATGCGGCTATTCTCTCTACTTCGTGTCTCTTTCCCACTGCAAAGGAGTTGACGTCTCCATCTGCGGCCTTAGTTAGTTCGGAGATTATCCCCTCAGTGAGGGACTTTTTGCTCTTCATAGTTGCCGATGCGGCGCCTATTGCTAGGTTCCTCAGTGCAACATCGAGTCTCCTACTGGGAGAGGAGTCGACGGCCTTAGGTTGGCTTACGGCACCAATCCTTACTCTGGTTGTCTCTTCGCACGGGGCCGCCTCTGTTATAGCGTCTATGAATTTCTGAAGTGGATTTTCTCCGCTCTTTTCGTGTATTCTGTCGAAGGCTTCGTCTAGAGACTTCGCACAGTACTGTTTCTTGCCACTATTCTTTCCAGATCGCATGAGGTTGTTGATGAACCTCTCAGTTACTGAGAGATCCTGTTTACCAAACCACGCGTTCGCATGACGTCCTCCTGTGTGGGGCGCACCGATCATCTTCAGATTCACGTATCTGGAGATGCCAGGATCGCTGCACACAACCTCACTTGCATCCCACTTGCCAAAAACCATAGTTCCAATTCCAGCAATTGGAGATTCTGGCTCCTCTGTGACAGCGGGTGCTTCTGAAATTTCGATATCCTCTTCCATTAGAAATACCTCAGCGTACTGGCTTTTCCTTTCTTCCTCGGACCATCTCATCGAGAGATACCCCATTTACCTTGATAACTTTGTATCTAACGCCTGGGAGGTCTCCGTAGGATCTACCCTTGCTTCCCCCAATTCCCTCAACCATAACTTCGTCGTGCTCGTCTATGAATGAAATTGCCCCATCCCCGGGCGCGAACGCAGTTAAGCGGTTTCCAGTTCGAATAAGACTGATTTTCACTGCCTTCCTGATAGCTGAGTTCGGTTGTTTGGCCTCGAATCCTACTTTCTCAATTACTATCCCCTTGGCTTGGGGGCTTCCTCTTAGGGGGTCGTGCTTCAGAACTCCTCCCTGTTTTCTCTTAGCCTGCCTATTCCTGAACTTCCTCTCCTTCCACCTGTATCTCTTACGATCAGATTTCATTTTAGAACCGGAGAAAAGGCCTCGTCCCAAATAATGCACCTCAAATTGACAGTTTCGCGACCTGCGGTCCATTTATGAGACTGACGGGTAGCCAGTATTGAATATCGGCCCTCCTTGCGGTAATAGGAGCCGAACATTCAAGCGGCTCAGTAGTCCGGGGCAAAACATGGGATTCAGGGATCTAGTTGATGGAATCCGCGCGGTTAAAGACCCAATTAGTGTGAACTATGACATGAAAATTGCTTCTGAGTCTTCAGGAAATGAACCTCTACTTTTCAGTGAAATTATAGAATCTCCTGGGCAAAGAGCGGTCACTAACATATTTACTCGACACAGGCTCTGTGAGGCATTCAATGTTGAGCCTGGAGAATTAATCGATATACTGTCGTGGGCTATGGAGAATCCCTCCGATACTGTTCTGGTGGAGGTCGATTCAGCTCCAGTATTGGAAAACAGGATGGAGCATGTTGACATATCCGTACTTCCAATACCCCGGCATTACAAGGAGGACGGTGGCAGATACCAGTCCTCGTCAATTATTATTGCCCAATATGGAGGGCAAAGGAATACCTCATTTCACAGACAACTCCTGAAAGGACCGGACAGGACCACTACAAGGCTGGTCCCCCGCCATCTCCGAACAATGGCAGATCAGGCTTTTGAGAACAATGAGGATGTTCCCATTGCAGTCGTGAATGGTCCTGATCCATTGGTTTTACTTGCAGCGGCAATGTCATTCAACGAGCCGATAGATGAATTAAGAGTGGCATCTGCTTTACACGAGCGGTTGTACGGCACTAAATTGGGACTGGTGGAGTTACCAAATGGGGTTCAAGTCCCAGCAGAATCTGAATATGCCATGGAGGCAAGGATTACTACAAAACTTGATGATGAGGGACCATATGTAGATATTACAGGGACCGTCGACGACATTAGACAAGAGCCAGTAATCGAATATGACTCAATATACCACAGGAACCAGCCGATATTTCATGCATTGATTCCAGCGGGAGTGGAACACATGACTTTGATGGGAATGCCCAGAGCTCCGACCATCAAGACAGCCGTCTCAGAAGTAGTAACCTGCACGGATGTTTACCTAACAGACGGGGGGAGCGGTTGGCTCTCTTCTGTGGTTCAAATCATTCCTGAGAATTCTGGCGATAGCATGAGGGCCATACGAGCAGCGCTTGACGGCCACAAGTCGATGAAACAAGTTATCGTAGTCGATACAGACATCGACGTAACTAATTCAACCAGAGTTGAGTGGGCTCTAATGACTAGGTGGCAGCCAGACAAGGATACACTAATCCTATCAGACCAAAAGGGGTCTAGTTTAGATCCGAGTCGTTCTCCAGACGGTACTACAAGCAAGATAGGTATTGACGCTACGATAGAGCCCGGTGCCGACAGGACCCCATTCGAATCTGTACTGTGAGTAATCGAGATGGAAGAAGATCGTACGCTTTCTGAGTCCCTGCAACATCCTCGTAGGAGTCTTGGTAACAGATACAGAAGCCAAGCTGAAAAGTTCCTCAAACTAGGCAAGGATACGGGTAATCTATCTTGGGCCGAGCAGAGTGCTAAACAGAGTGTCCTATATGACTTCACGAATGAAGAAAACTGGAGGGTTTTGATTCGGATCAAGGTTCTGATGGAGGACTCGGAGGGATCCAGATTGGTGTTATCGGACCTATTTTCTGTTCTGGGCAGGGATCCAGAACTTATGTCTCAACTATCTGGGATAGACATCATATCATCGTGCGAGGATCTACTGGAGGGGGCTTTCCTGTCAGACCCCCTGGATCCGGACAAATGGTGGTCTGGAATCTTCGATAAACCAGAGGAGTTGCAAGGATTCGCCGAAAGACTCCGTACTCTCGATGTTTCTGATCAGAGATCAAATATACTGTATTCAAGAAGGCTCGAGAAAGTAAGAGAAGGAGGCTATGAGGATGAGTTCCTACAGCTGTCAAGGATTCTCCTATCCCAAAGACCGACAAATCATGAATCGTGGGAACAACTGGGAAAGTTGTATGAGAGAAGGGGGGAATACGATGAGGCATGGCTTTGCTATGACCAAGCCAATGCCGTTTATCCTCGATCTTCTGCAAGGGAGGGGTTTAGAGAAAGGATGGAGGCAAGAGTAGGCGGATCTGCTGAAAAACCTTGGAGAGAGCCGTCTATTACCGACAGATCGCATTTCCTTAGTCGTCTTAGTCGCCTGTCTAGAAAGAACGCTCATGATGATGATAGGCCGCCTAGTGACGAGGAGAGTCTAGAATTATCACACTTAGAGAATCTTAGACAACAAGGAAGGGATACTGAGGCCTTCTTCCTAGCAAGAAGGATGGCTGCACAAGGAGTTGAAGGGGCAAGAGAATTGGTGACGGAGATTTTGGGTGATTTAGATGGATGAAAAGACGTTCGTCGTGGTCTTGGCCCTGCCCATGGATATTGACGATGCCTGGATTATGGTGAAGAACAAGAGTAGAGGATGGGAATTTCCTGGAGGTAAATTGGAAACAGGCGAGCTACCAGAGGAAGCAGCACTTAGGGAGTTGTATGAGGAGACTGGCATTCTAGGCACTGCAAAGGCCGTTGAAGGGGATTTGATACTTGGAGGCTATGTGGTTTTAGTAAGAGTAGAAAGAGAGGTTAGCCCAGACCCGTGGATTTCTTCAGACGATTCCATCGAGGAGGTAGGATGGTGTCTACAAATTCCTGAGTCCTCTGCATGGGTTAGAGAGGAAATACAGTCAGTTATCGATCATGATTGGAGGGCTTCAAGAAGTCTTGAGTCCTGAATTTCATGGCTTCTCTTCTCTATCTCAGACTTCCATTTTGGTTCGTGAATTGCCTCGCTTGCGTCAAGTACCAATCCAAGATCATCCCTCTGTGTACCAGAGACATCGACTAGGGCCAGTGAGAGTATAAGTTCGACACATTCCCTTATGTCATCCGGATTCGAGGGTACCGTTGTCATTCCTGGACTATCTCGCGGTTTTGCATTGACTATTCTCTCATCCATCATTGGGGAGTCTTCCGCAATCTCATCCAATGCTATGTCGAGCCATTCGATAGCGCAGACTACTGATTCTGCAGGCATTTCGACAGACGATAGGCGCCTCATTGCTATCCACAGATGCCTCATTGCTGGCTCTAGATCCCCGATTGAAGCGAGAATCCTCCCGGATTCCAATCTTGACAGGCCGATTATGTCTGAGGGGTGCCCCCTGTCTGAGGAGATATCAGAAAGGGTGACCAAGGACATCATGTGCTCACCTTGGTTTCGATGCCATGCTGCCAGATTCAGTAACGATACTCCGTGAAGAGGAGAGCCCGGAGATACCGATGCTAGGCGATCTACACACCATCTCAGTTCTTGGCCTAGGTCATTATTTTCCATCTCCCCGAGTAGTGCTCGTTCCATCCTAATCCAAGCTTCTGTCTCGAAATCACGTTGAACCAATATTCTTGATTGGGCTAGGATATTCTCACTCAGCTTCAGGGCTTCTTCTTTTTTTCCCTCTGAGAGAAGGGACTTGAAAAGAAGGGAGTCTACAGAAGGGTTTTCACTTGATTGAGGTCTTTTCAAGGGTTTCACTCCATCTCGAATTGTTCGGCCATTTCTTCATACTTTTCCCTGATGCTTTCTTCCCTCTCCGCTAATCTGGCCAAGTGTTCTGTTAGTGCCTTTTCTGCGGACTTTAGTTCCTCGAGTAGTGAATCTCTATCATCCACTTCCAGAAGTATGTTGCCAAGGGAGCGGTATACAGGTTTGTCTGGATCTTGTGCCGAAAGTGACTCTATTGTGATGCCATATTCGGAACACTGAGAGGAGATGGATTGTATCTGTCCTCTCAGGGCTTGTAGCTCTCTGGCTAAAGCCTGAATATCTTCTGTAGAAGGTCTAGTACTAATTCCTCTCACCTCCTGTAGCTTCCAGGGACCTATCAGAGGCTATGAGGGCTCTCATTATTGAGTTCCATCTTGCTCTGGCATCATTGAACGAATCGGAATGAAGAGATACTGAAATTTCTCCATCTTTGCTAACAAATTGGGCCTCTGTAACTAGTGAAGATGAGAGAGAGCGTGTGTCACTGTGCTCCAAGGTCAGTTTGAGTGAAACCGAGTCATTCCTCTTCTGTTCCTTCATCTGTCTCTCTCTCGGATATTTTTCTTTCAAATTCCAAAGCTGCCTGTTGTGCTATAACAGTCATGTCTGTTGCAGTAGCGCCCTCTAATGATCGCCTAACTATCCTCTTGTTGGCATCGCTAGCTCTAGTGTAAGGCTCCCAAACTCCACCAGAGAATGTGTAACCACACTTTCTGCACTCCCAAATTCCTGCAGACTTCCTACGTACCTTGCGATAATGGCAGCTCGGACAAGTGTATACTCTAGATTTCTTCGAGATTGCTGAACCAGCCCTTCTCCTAACGCTGACTCCGTACCTAGCTCCAAATCGAGCAGTTGCGCCAGCCTTCTGAGTCCTCTTTGCCATAATATAACCTACAATTCATCGACTATTTTTCTTAGTTTCTCTGTTCTTTCTATGGCATTATCCATGATTTCAGTGAACTCGTCCGCTGAGAAAATTCCCTTTAGACCCTTCTGTAGGGAGTGGACGTTGTTATCGTCTCCGAGAGTGATGTGGATGCGCTCGTCACCTCCAAGCTCTTCTCTGGCATTAGCGTCGAATACGAATCTACCCCCGACCCTGTGATAGGAACACATTATTGGAGTCTTGGAAACTGACAATTGATAGTCCTCTCCGACCTCAAATCTCTCCGCAGGTACAGTAGCGTTCCTAAGTGCGACAATGCCTGCCAATGCAAACGCGTCGAACAGGTTGCCATCGTCAGAGACGGCAAACAGGTCTAGAATAACCTGCCAAGCCTTTTCTCCGGGAATGATGCACAGTGAGTCGACATCTATGCACCCGGACTCTCTAATTCCTCTGTCAACAACCCTTCCGAGTTCTATGGACTCTGGACTGGGTGGGCCAGATTCCCAGTTCCTTCCTGCTACTGGTCTGACCTCTGCTGAGCACATCAGTCCACCTTGGTTGGGGCGGTCTGGATAAGGAGTCATAATTTGGAACTTGACACCAGCTAATACGATGGTGTCCCCCATCCTTACTCGTGCTGAACCCTCGGCTCTGGGGAGTATTGAGTGTTGAACCTCGAGCTCCCTCCCTTCCCATCTTCCCCTACCGTCTAACCTGGCATCTCTTTCTGCGAGATTAGAGAGGTGTGATCTGAGGAGTTTTGGCACTATTGGGATTGTCATTGTGTATCCCCCCCATTCAGTGCTTCTACCATCAATTTGTGAATTTCCTGTGCAGCATCCATATTATACTCCCAAGCTTGCTTAAATTCATCTTGTGAAAGATCCCCATCCATCTGTAGGAATACTAGTTCACCTGAATTAGGCATTATTCCCATGGGAAGGTCGGCCTCGCCGTAGTTGTCTTCTTCCTTATTGAGGTCGCAAACGACTACGTCGTTGATCTTGCCGCTGGCTACGCTGACCACTAAGTCCGTCATGGGTATTCCGGCATCTGCTAGTGCTACGGAGGCAGCTGTAAGGCCCACACATCTTGTTCCGGCCTCGGCAGATACAATCTCAATGCTTATCCTTATCTTCGAGCGTGGATACAGCTCAAGAAGAACAACGCTCTCAAGTGCATCCTGAGTAACCTTACTGACCTCTCTGCTTCTACGATTGAAGCCGGGCCTCATTCTATCAGTTGTTGAAAAAGGTGCCATGTTGTATGCCACGTCCAAAACAGCACGATCTTGCCGCTGTATCTTCCTGGGATGGGCCTCCATCGGCCCATAGACTGCGACAATTGCCTCATTAGTGCCCCAAGTCATTCTGCATGACCCATCCGCGACAGGGACTACTCCAGTTTCAATTGTGATTGGTCGAATATCTCCAGGGCCCCTTCCATCGGCCCGAATTCCGTTTTCATCGATCATCTGAACTTCTCCATACCCCCCCATCAGTTTCTACCTCCTCTACTGTCTCTGGAAATTTCGGATAATCTATTGCGGACATCCAGTATTCCATCGAGCTCGCCGTCTATCCACATCCTTCCGTTGTCGGCCACAACGATACGGCACTCGGTCTCCGCTTTCATCCTTCTGAGAGTCTCGCCCCCCTTTCCAATTATCTTTCCGAGCAAATGTGGATCGATTTCTTCGACCACTCCGGAGCGAATCTTCCGTAGTCCCATTCCCTTCATGGTGACAACGCTAGAGTGTGTTTCCTCTACTTCCTGGACCCGGCACAGTACAGCATCGCCGATATCCATTACCGATCTAGTCCCTCCGAAGTCCACCTTTCCCGGTCCTAGGCTCATTGGGAGAATTGCATTAAACGGGGCTCCCAATTCTATGAACCACAGATTATTTGTGCATCCTTCTATGAAGCCAATTACCAGATCTCCCGGTCTGGGAATGTATCTGGTGTGTACAGGCTCGATTGAAATTGATCGGCCCTTTTCCCTTAGCCTTCCTTGCTTTAATGCCTTGAGTCTGCCTGACATTTCCAATACGCCATGTCCGGCCTCAAAGCCCTCTGAGTCGCCCAGATCATCACCGGGCACCACGAGGTTATTACCTCGCTTATTTCCTTGCGGCCCTGCCGCACCATTCTTTTTCGTCATATTATCGAGCCGCGCGACCGGCCCACCGTTCATAACCGTTGATGCTGCGAATATTTGCCCAATCAGTCTAATTCTCTGACTTCTACATCGGGCGACCTGGATGCGACTCTGTCTATTATGTCATTTTTCATCCCACCCGGAACAGAGACCACGCATGCCCAATTTCCATTACTCATCCATTCTTCCTTCTGTATTGAGTCCCTGAGCATCTGACTTACTGCTCCATAGTCCTTGCCTTGGACCATGAAGGCCAAATTGACTGTAATAAATTGAAGTGGGATAACCGGCCTCAGCAATTTGACAGCATCTCCCACCTGACTTTCTACTGACCTGAAGGGGTCAATCGAGAATCTAATCTCATCCAGGGCGTTTTCTATCCTTGTTCTGGGATGGGGGAGTTTCGTCTTAGGGTCTGTAGCAGTGGAAGCTATCTCATTTATGATTTGGCGTTTCTTTTCATCTACCAGATTCCTTCTCTGCGATGTAGTTAGCTGAATGCTGCCCCTTTCTAGAATAGTTCTAGCACAAATGGAAATATCTGTTGTACCAAACGTTCTCTGGAGAGCCTCGCTGGTGGGTCTATCTCCTGCCCTGGCATCAGACCAGACTTCTTCAATTGCTAGTAAATCTGAGATTTCGACCGACTTGTTATCTAATTTCCAATTGTCTACTAATTGGGGATCGACAAGAATCTCATACCTACTTCCTCCCTTCTCGAGACGAGCGAGAACGGCATCATCAAGACTCACCATGAGGTATCATAAGGCCCCTGGCTTATGATGGTGGGGTATCAGGACAGCTTGCCCAGGTGCTTGAGGGTAGTCGCCCTATCCAACTTCTCATAGCCGCTCTTGTCGACGCATCCGATTTCTACAGTATCTGGATTCAAATCCTCCTCTAGAGAGTTTCTTAGTGCCTCTAGACCCATCTTGATGGCTGCATTTTGGGTCATTCCCTTCTTCCACTTATCCTCGAAGTAGTCTATTGCTGTCGCCTTTCCTCTGCCTATAGCTCCTGCGTTATAGGACTGGTAAGCACCTGAAGGATCGGTTTCGAAAAGATGTGCACCCTCGTCATCGAATCCGGCTATTAGCAGGGCTGTCCCGAAAGGTCTTGCTCCGCCGTATTGAGTGAAAGACTGTTTGTAGTCGCACATCTTCTTGACTAGAGTGGAGACCGGGATATTGTCGCCGTATGTCATTCGATTTATCTGGCATTGAACCCTCGCCCTGTCTACAAGTTGGCGGGCATCTGCTACTAGTCCTGAAGTTGTAATTCCCACATGATTGTCGATTTGGTACATCTTCTCGATTGAGTCTGTGATTACCAATTTACTCTGTACCCTCTTATCTACAATCAAAACCACACCGTCTTTGTACACCAGTCCTACTGTGGTAGTTCCTCTCTTGACGGATTCCCTAGCATACTCGACCTGGTATAACCTTCCATCTGGAGAGAAAGTAGAGACGCCGTGGTCATAACCTCGTCCGCTTGGCTGCATCGTAATCGGCCTCTTGTCATAAGGGACTCTTATCAATATTGGTCGGCGGAAGACTCAATCCAGCAACCATTCTGACAGAAGTGTTAGGTGGGACCATGCGGGTAGCAATTCTTGCTTCAGGAGGAAAGGACTCGACTTATGCTTCATGGTGGGCACAACTTCAGGGATGGGAAGTTGTTTCACTAGTCACGGTCTTGGTGAAAGGAGATGATTCAATGATGTTTCAGTTACAAAACACATGGATAACCGCATTTCAGGCATCGTCATCGGGCATCCCCTGGAAGCCAATCATATCATTTGGGGAGGAGGAAGACGAAGTAGGAGATTTAGAGTCTTCAATAACTGCTGAAGTAGATATTCTCGAATTCAAGGAGATTTTCCCCCCGGGAATCGAGATTCCCGAGGATTTGGCGATTCACTCCGGCCCTCTGGATATAGACGCACTAGTAGTAGGTGCACTTCGTTCAGACTATCAGAAGACCAGGATTGAGCGGATGTGCCAAAGACTGGGCGTTAATTCATTCAGTCCACTCTGGCATAAAGACCCGAGGGAACATATGCAGTCCCTTCTAGAGCATGGATTCGGAGTGGTATTCACCTCTGTTTCAACGGAAGGAATGAGTGCGGACTGGGTAGGAAGGACCCTTGAGAGGGAGTCTCTGGAAGAATTAATGGGTCTCTCTAAAAACCATCGATTCAATTTGGATGGAGAGGGCGGAGAGTTCGAAACGATTGTAGTGAGTGCCCCCCATATGGCAAGGGACCTAATACTCGAAGGTGAGGTTGTCTGGAAAGGAAATAGGGGTTCATTAGAGGTTCTTTCGTGCGAACTTTCCTGAAATCGCTAGGCTCAAACAGGAGACCATGGTCGGACGTCCCGTAGTTATGCCAGTTTCCCCTTTGGACTACAGGTATGGAAGAGACATAGCTAAGGAAATCTGGTCCAGGGAAGGGAGGCACGCGAGATCTCTAGAAGTCGAGAGAGCGTTGATTTGGGCACATAGCAAGATGGGCAGAGTAACCCCGGAAGATTATGACGCAGTTGCGGAGATCTCTGATCCTGGAATCGTTACCGCAGACAGGGTGGACGAACTAGAGGCAGAGACGAAACATGACATTATGGCACTTACAAAAGCCATGGCTGAGGCTGCAGGAGATGCGGGGTGGTGCATCCACCTTGGAGCAACAAGTAATGATATTGTGGACTCAGCTGTAGCTCTTCAAATAAGGGACAGCATAGACGTCCAGAGACAGTCCCTTGTCGGATTGATCCTGAATATGTGTGGAATCGCTGAGAGGGAATCTGGGACAGTTATGCTGGGAAGAACACACGGGCAGGCTGCGGTTCCTATCACGTTCGGGCTGAAGGTTGCGGTGTGGGTGGATGAGATGAGGCGCCATCTGGTTAGGCTAGAGGAAATTCGACCCCGATGCATAACAGGGAAATTCCTAGGAGCGGTGGGAACTGGTGCAGCTCAGGGAGAGGGAGCACTAGAATTGCAGAGTCTGATTCTCGGGGAACTGGGTTTGGAGGTCCCCGTAGCGACTACTCAAGTAGTTGGAAGGGACAGATACATCGAATGGGTTGGGTGGATGGCAAATGTCGCTACAAGTGTTGAGAAGATCCTCCAGGAAGTCAGAAACCTCCAGAGGACCGAGATAGGAGAGGTCGCGGAGGAGTTTGACGCAAAGAAGCAGGTCGGTTCATCCACTATGGCTCACAAGAAGAATCCCATTACTGCAGAGAATGCATGTGGTCTCGCCAGGGTAGTCCGTTCAATGATTATACCATCTTATGAAAATGCACTCTTATGGCACGAGAGGGATTTGGCTAACTCCTCAAGCGAGAGATTTACTCTTTCACATTCGATGATTCTGCTAGATGATGTTATCTCAAAATGCGACAAGGTACTTTCTGGACTGGTTGTCAACAGAGACAGAATGAGGAAGAATATTGAGGATCAAAATGGGCTAATAATGGCAGAGAAGATTATGCTCGAATTGGTGGATCGCGGCATGCCGAGGGATTTAGCTCATGAAGAGTTGAGGTCGGCATCCATGGAGGCAGTCGAATCTGGAT
>TARA_B100001115_G_scaffold184962_1_pt1 | contig 31887 bp, 26 predicted proteins | sample TARA_B100001115 | Tara Oceans TARA_B100001115 (sample SAMEA2622652) | marine metagenome | biome: marine biome (ENVO:00000447); feature: surface water layer (ENVO:00002042); material: "saline water (ENVO:00002010), including plankton (ENVO:xxxxxxxx)" | depth 5 m | reverse complement strand
CTCCCAAACCCAGCAGCATGTCGTAATGCGAAGTCTAAATCATAATCTCCCCCTACAGAGAGTCTTAAACTTCCTAATTCCGGGTCTGGTTGTTTAAAATTTGCGATGGGAGGAAGTCGCCCTTTGGCTAAACCATAAATAGCCACTGCATCTTCTATTCCTACACCCATCGGATGACCAGTGAATCCTTTAGTATTGGTAATTACAATTTTCTCGGCTGAATTCCCAAATGTTTTTCTCAACGCTTTAACCTCAGCAGATGCAGAACCTCCCCTAGGAGGTGTTGCGGGTTCATGAGACATGAATGTAGTTTTAGGAGCCATTTGATGACGATCTAGGCCCCAATTTGATTCCATTTTAGCCATAAAATTATCCAGTGAAGATGAAACATGTTCTACATCCAATCTTGTTGGATGGAAGGCAGAATTACCAATGTGAGATCCTAAAATTTCACAATAAGGCGTTACTCCCCTACGTTCTGATGTACTTTTTTGCTCAACAACAAATGCTGCTGCTCCCATACCAAGCAACATACCATTTCTCCTAGCATCAAACGGTAAACTTACTTCTTCTACAATATTACCAATTGAATGAGCGCCTGCAGCAGCAAAACCAGAACCTATCCATTCAAGTAACATATCACTGGTAGTATTATCAGAACTAATTATGATGACTCTGGATGCTCGACCGGTAGAAATCCAATCTTCTGCAATAGAAAATGCTGCGGGTGTTGAAGCACATGCATTATTTATGGCTGTATTAGGTCCTTTAGCCCCAATCCATTGAGCAAATTGACTATGGCCCATAGATAATACCTGTAGTAAGAATCGCCTATCGAAAGTTCCACTTTCGTCCGCCCCATTATTGTGTGTATGTTTAATTAATTCATCATAACCTGCAAAAACTGATGCAAAAATCACTCCTGTTTTTTCTTGTTCTTGAATGGGTAACTTCCATCCCCGAACTAGTCTCTTTCCGTTACTACTAACCTGTTCTTCTGCAACTAAAGGTAATCCTGCGTCTCTCAGAGCTTCAAGACCAGACGCAAAAGCCAACTTGGTTGTTATATCCATTGCTGATGATATTTTTTTATCTATCCCATATTGCTCTACGAGGTCGAAATACCCCGCTCTCCCAGCTAATTGGGGTATCATTTCAAAATTTTCACAAGGAACTAATTCTGTATTTCCGTTGCTATCTTTGACAATTCTAACTAAATTTTTATCTAAGAACCTCTGCTTGTATTCATCTGATAATTCAGAAATAAAATTTTCTCCAGCAATAATTCTATCAAACGTATCTTTTTGAAAAACCTCGTCTAATCCAGGTAATCCAAGACTGACACCTGTAACTGTGTAAGGATCCATGAATCTGTTAGAATGTATATTAAGATCAGTATTTAATACAGATTTATGATTAGAATTCTTTACTTTTACCGCTGAACTTGGTAATTCATCTATACTTTCTATTAGTTGAGGGATACTAACTGCTGAATTTAATTTCTCATTACATTTAGCTTCCATTGAAATTTTTGATTTTAACTTTTCAATAAGACCATCTGACATTTTTAAGTCACTGTTCAAATTTAGATTTCCTACGCAAACAGAACTTGGATAACCACTAAATTCTGAACATTTGTTGGCAATCCATTCATTTACGGATATTTTTTCAATTATTGCACTAACTTTAGGCTTAACATTATTGCCGACTAGATTCTTTGGTTTCACGGGTATTTCAGGTTCTAAAATTTCATTTTTAGCTTCAATTGGTCCTACACTAAATGCAGATGTATGTACATTAACATCAGTAATTTCGGGGTATTCAATTTTTTGTCCTAATATTGACAATTGTGCTAAAGAATTCAAAAAAGAACGAATTCCTCCTTGTTTAGGATGATTTGTCATTATAGAATGATGTTCTGACTCTTTTAATATTTGACCACAAAATGTGGTTAATGCTCTTTTGGGACCAACTTCTAGGAAAATTGAAGCCCCATCGTCATGCATGTTTTCAATTTGTCTTGTCCATTCTACTGGAGATGACATCTGAGGTGAAATTTGAGGTAAGATTGTCTCTTTGATTGAAAAGCCTTCTTCGCATTTTAGAGGATAAAATTCTCCATCATAATTAGAAGTTATCGGAATCTGAGGTAAATTAATCTCTAATCCTTCTAAAAATTTTTTCAAAGGTTCATTTGCTGGAGCGACTATTCTAGTATGAAACGCATGACTAGTAGGTAGAATTACGCTATTGATTCCCATCTGATCAAATTTTTTAATTGCGTTTTTTACACCCTCTGTTTCTCCTGCAATAACTGTCATCAAAGGAGAATTCTTATTTGCAGGTATTACATAATCCTCGAGATTATCAAGTACTTCCTCTATTACACTAAATGGTGCTGTAATACTTGCCATCATACCCTTATCAGGTACCTCCACGCTACCCATCTCAGTTCCTCTAGCAGCAGCAGCTCGTAATGCATCATGGAATTTCAAAATTCCAGATACCATCAATGCGGCGTATTCCCCGAGACTGTGTCCTGCAACCAAATCTGGAAATTGCCCATGTTGTTCTAATAATCTATTAATCGATAAATCCGCAGTCAACATCGCTGGTTGAGTATATTCAGTTTGTTTTAATTTTAATTCCGCTTGAGTTATTTCTTCTTTACTTAGATTAGATCTTAGAACGAATTCTGATAGTTTCTCTCCGCCTAATATCTCAACCATGGTTTTATCTGCCTCAGTCCATGTTTCTCCGATTATACGGTATCTCTTCGATAAATCATTAGTCATTCCAACATATTGTGAACCTTGTCCTGGGAAAAGATGTGCAACTTTTCCGTCATTAGTTATCTCTGTATTAGTGATGAAAATATCTTGACTTGACAGAAAACTCCATTTGTTTAAGTCCTCTACATTTTCTAAAACCAAATCTAATTTTTTGAATAAACTTTTCCAGTTTGTTGCAACTAAACCCAATCTCAAACCTTCACAAACAAAATCCCTAGAAGTAAGTGTTAATTCTTGAGATAATCTCTTACCATCAGGTGAATCATCGAATAAGCTGTCTAGAGACGAATAGTTTGATTTAATATTAGTAATTTTAATTTTTAATTCATTGGTGTCTCTTGCATTGACTAATAATACTCCACCTTCAATACTTTTGATTTGCTCCCAAGTCATGGATGGTTTATTTTCAGGTTTCACAGCATCTGTATCTAAAGCCATAGAAATGTTTTTTACTCCTGAATAGGCATTCCATCTTTGTAACCAATCTTTTGAAAGCGATTTGTGAAGTTCTTCTTCGTAAGACTCTATGGTAATATGAAAATTTGTGCCACCGAAACCAAATGCAGAAATGCCAGCTCTCAAAGGATTATTCTTATTCTTATCCCACTTTACGGCATCTATTGGAACATAAAAAGGGTTTTCTTTCCAATTAACAGTCTCATTAGGAGTGCTAAAACCTGCGCTTGGAGGTATTATCCCTCTAGAAACTGCTAATGTTGCTTTAAGGATTCCAGCAATTCCAGCTGCAGCTTTTAAATGTCCTATCTGACTTTTTATTGACCCAACTGCGATGTTATTTCCTGGTGTAGAACCTTCAAATATTTCATTTAAGGTTCCCAACTCTGTAGCATCTCCAACCTTAGTCGATGTACCATGAGCTTCGATTAAACCTACTGTTTCTACAGAATATCCAGCTTGCTCATATGCTCTTTTTACTGCCTGCGCTTGCCCTCTTCTACTTGGAGCAGTGATTCCTTTCCCTCTCCCATCGGAACTAGCACCAATTCCTCTAATCACTGAATAAATAGTATCTCCATCAGAAATTGCATCAACTAATCTTTTGAGAACTATTGCTCCTGCTCCTTCACCCATTACAAAACCATTTGCCCCGGAATCAAAAGGAGTTGAATGGGTAGCAGATAAAGCGCCTATTGCACTAAATTTAGCATAGGTTGCTGGATCCATTGTTCTATCACTTGCACCTGCAATTGCCATGTCAACTTGCCTTAATTGTAGTAATCTACAAGCATCTAAAACTGCAGCCATAGATGAAGCACAGGCGGCGTCTGTAGTATAGTTTGGACCTTGCAAATCAAGTAAATTGGCAACTCTTCCTGCTACAACATTTGCTAACTCACCGGGCATAGTGTCCTCATCGATTTTTGGAAGGTTTTTGGTGATTTCATTAAGGAACTGTTCTTCATCTTGCAAGCCTGACTCTTTAGCTAAACGTAATGTTCTTCCAGCCCAAACTCGATTATTTGATAGATTTCTATTTTCTCCACCCAACGCATTTGCAAAAATTACACTAGTTTTTTCTCTTGGGATTTTTAGACTATCATCTCCAAGGTAACCTGCGTGCTCTAAAGCTGACGCTGAAACTGAAACTGCCCATTGCTGACATATGTCGATCTGAGGTAAAGTTCCTGGAGGTTGTCTCCAACGTCTCCAGTCAAATTCGTATCCATCAACAAATGCTCCAATCTTGGAATATGTCTTATTTTGCTTCTTTTCTTCATCGTAAAAATCAATTGGATCCCATCTATCTTTGGGAATCTCCTTGAAAGAGACATGTTTTGAAATTATATTTTTCCATAACTCATCGATATTAGGAGAATCTGGTAAAATACAAGACATTCCTATAATTGCAATAGGTTCGAAAGGACCTTGATAATTATCCATTATTTATCCCCCATAATTGAACTAGGAACCATAGTTGAAGAATAACCTGCATCAACATGTATACACTGACCTGTAACCCCCGAAGATAAATCGGAAGCTAGCCAAAGTGTACAACCTGCAACATCATCCTGATTTACATTCCTTCTTAGAGGAGAATTCTCTTCAACATGATCGAGAATTTTTTCAAACCCAGGTATACCTCCCGCAGCTATTGTTTTAATTGGACCGCTAGAGATTGCGTTTAGCCTATGTCCTTCAGGGCCCAGTTGACAAGCTAATTCTCTAGTCCATGTCTCTAATGCTGCTTTGGCAATCGACATTACGCCATAATTCGGAACATACCTATTAGCAGCTGCATATGTCAAAGTAATAGTAGACGAATTTGAATTAAGAAATGGCATTGCGTGACGCATTATTCTTTGTAGTGAATTAGACGAAATTGTGATAGCTTTATTTATTGCATCATCATTCACAAATAAGATATGTCTGTCGAAACATTCTCGAGGTGCAAAACCAATGGCGTGAATAATAATATCTATTTTTAAATCAGGGTTTTCTTTTTTAAATTCTATAAAAAATTCTTCTGTTGTCATATCGTTCTCAACATCTATCGGGTAAAATCCCTTAATCTGAGGTAATTTATCTTTTAATTGAAAAACTCTAGACATAAATCTTTTCTGATAACCTAAATATAATTTACAACCAGCATCTCCTAATTTTTTGGAAATCGCCCAAGCAATAGAATCTTCAGATGCTACTCCGAAAACCAACGCTACTTTACCTTCAAGACCTAAGATAATGATACCCTCTAGCGTGGTTAACTAAAACAAGTGTATGACCATTACCCTTGAAAGTACTTCTACTGGTTATTTTTTAGATATTTTTCATTCTCCATATATCATATTCGGTAAATCTTGATGGATGGAAAAAAAGACTTCTTCGTCCATTCCTATTTCATCCGCTAATGATGCTAACTTCTGTGTTCTTTTGGGTACTGTTTTTGGTCCTAAAACTGCGCCAGGCCTTCTTGGGTCATCCATATAATCTGTCTCCAACATAAATCCATGATGGCTTGAATCATAAGTTTCAATCAATTTCTGAATACCGTCTTTTCCTAAATTTACACTCGGAGTAATCTTACCAACCATAGAAGTTGATACATCTGGAGATGCAAAATGTCTAACTAAATATTTTGGGTTTAAGCCAGCTCTATCAGCCATACTTTCCAAATCACTATATGTCTTAGAGCCATTATCTTCCATGTGTAACTGTAGTGGAATTTTCTCTCTCCTAGACAACTCCATTGTTTGTTCCAATAGTTGGTTAGAAAGTTCTACTACTTCATCTGGAGCATTCCAATGAGGTCTACCTACCTCCCCAATAGCAACTGCTTGTCCCTCATTACAAAAATCGATTGCAATATCAATACTATCATTATAGTTTTCAATAGCCCTCTGTGTACCTTTATCTCCATGTTTAGAAAACCATAACTCAAATTGATGTGCGAATGCTGCGGGATGAGGACCTAGTACAACTCTTACATCTAAATCAAGGCTCTTCCTAACCTGTTCTGCCATTGAAATCGTGTCAGAATACGCTTTCCTATGACCAATAGCTGTAATTGGTGGCGATTTAAAATTGGGGCAATGAACTAGAATTAACCCTGTCCCACCTGATTTCTTAAAATCTTCTGCGGCATTTAAAAATTTTCCATTTCTGTTGAGGTGAAAATGATTGTCTATTATCGGACCAGTCCATTTTCCGTTCAGTAAAGACATATGTTAATCATCCTGAAGAATACTTTCAGATTCGTCAAAAATCTTTTCGGCTTCTAGCTTTTCTTGCCAATAAACTGCAGCCATAGCTACCAAATTTGCATGTGTAGCATTTTCAACAACAACTTTTCCATTTTCCCAAAGATACAGAATTATTTTATGCCTCGAGTCATTAATTTTAACACAATCTAACCTTTTATCTGTTTCTACAATTTTTCCTAATTTCCTGATTAATCGATAAGTTCTTACTTTTTTATCAAATTTAAATGATGCAATAATTCCCCCTAATTCTGCTTTCAAACCTTCATCAGAACGGCCTATTAATAACAGAAATTCTTTAGCAGCATGTCTAGCAACTTCCATACGATTAGTCCCATGAATCACAAGTCCACCATGCTTGTCAACTATTATGGTTGCTCGTGGAGTTGAAAGTGTGTAAACTGCATAATCATCTTGCTTTATAGCACCTATTTTTGATATTGCTTCATCTAATTGTACTGGTTCTGGTGGGATAAATCGCACCAATTGGTTTTCTACTCTAACAGTTGGAGCTTCGCCCATTACTCTTCCTCTTTTAACTCGGAAACTCTTTCAGTACATAACGGCACTTCTGCTGCGGGCATATTTTCTAGTGCATTATATACAAATTGTCGTTGAGCTAAGTTACAAACTAGCAATAAAGATGGATTTTTTATGCCCAAATTTCTTAATTCTAACAAAGCACCTCTAATTCTTGAAGCATACCTCAAATCCCTAATTCCTTTTAAGTGAATACTTATCTTATCTTCTATTCCAATCCACCAAGCTGTTGAAATAGCAGCAGCGACTGCAAATTCTGCTGACTCACCAGATTTTACTTTGACAATTTTCATTATTTTTGAGACGTTTTTATTAAACGTTCTTCCTGACCACAGATTTGAAAGTATCTTTAGTGGTCTAGTTATTTCCGTTGCATGTAATTCTAGCCATTCATTCCATTTTTCATCCGAAAGAGGTGGTTCAATAAAAAATACAGGTTTCTCACCCCTCATGGCGTATTTATGTAGTCTTCTAGGTTCAGGATCCGGGAATCTACATGTTTGAATTTCATTTAAAATCGATAATCCTCCCAATAATCTAGAAAAATCTCCGCCCTGAGATGTTGCACCAGAAAAATTAATACCTGGACTTTTTCTCTCTAATTCTTCTTCATGTTCCCATAGTTCAATTTCTTCTTCAGATACCATTAATCCCAACCCATCCCATCTATATTTAGGCCGTAATGAATTAGAAAAAACTACAGTTGGTAAAACTCCATGAAGGTGTACTGTGCCTCCATCTGGATCAGTCCAAATTAAATCAGTCCAATCTAGATTTATGGATGAGTAATTGGTTCTAACCATATGCTTGCGAAAATTAACCTATTCTTAATTCTCTTTATGATTTTATGAGATTAGGATTTGTTAGTTCCGTCTCAAATAAAGTACTAAGTGTAAAATTATATGAAAATAATAATAATATTATCTTGAAAATTCCAGTTAGAGGAGTAGTCATGAGTTCACAAAAAAATGATTTGATTTTAACGAGTGTAGTTTTATTAATTTCAATTTTTATTATCTCTGTAGTCTCGATTGCAGTTGGAAAAAATTCTGTAAAAATCTCTGGAATTCCCGCAGTATATTTTTGCGCATTTTTAGCCTTAGGAATTCAATGGTTAGCCTGGATTCCTGCATCTATAATGAAAACTGAACGATTCTATGATTTAACTGGAGGTTTGACTTATCTGATAATTCTTGGATTTAGTTTATGGATAGGTTCGTCTGGTAGTAACCTTGGAACAAGAGAAATTTTAGTCACCGCACTAGTATCTATTTGGTCATTACGGCTGTCTTCTTTCTTGTATCTTAGAATTCACAAAAGAGGTAAAGATGGACGATTTGATGAACTAAAGACCTCATTTGTTCGCTTTCTAATTCCATGGACACTACAAGGACTCTGGATTTTCCTTACTATGATTGTTGTAATTGTTATCAATAGTCAATCACAGCCATCTCCACCCTTAGGAATTACAGACCTAATTGGATTATTATTATGGATTGCAGGATTTTTGATTGAAGTCGTAGCAGACAAACAAAAAAGTGAATTTAACTCGAAATCTGAGAATTTGGGCAAGTGGATTGATACTGGTCTTTGGTCTAAATCTAGACATCCGAACTATTTCGGAGAAATTCTACTATGGTTTGGAATTGCCTGCTTCGGGATTGCATGTTTCGAAGGTTCTGAATTAGTTACATGGATTTCACCATTGTTTGTATATCTATTACTTACAAAGGTAAGTGGAATTCCAATTCTAGACAAAAGGGGTTTGGAAAAATGGGGAGAAATTCCTGAATATATTATTTACAGAGAAAGTACACCAAGACTATTTCCTAAGCTTATTAAGTAGATTAAAAATGAAAAAATTTCTACAAAACATAAGTGAGTTTCTTATTTGAGATATTCATGAGTATTTACACGCTTTATTATATGTGAGAGCTCGCAGGGGCTGTTGAGAATATGAAGCCATACAGCACGGAACCCGTAGTAATAATAGAAGAAGTATTTCCTCAAGACACTAATTCTTATGGAACACTCTTTGGAGGTAGATTAATGTCCTTAATGGACAAGGCCGCAGGAATAGTTTGCTCAAAATTTGCACACAGGGAATTTGTTACAATTTCTATTGATACGCTGAAATTTATTCACCCAGCTCACAAAGGTGATTTAATTGAAATTAAAGCGAAAATAGTATTCACATCTACACACTCAGCTGCATGTAGAGTAATTGCCAAAAGACATAGTAAATCAGATTGGAAGGGTGACATAATATGTACGGGATTCTTTTTCATGGTTGCAATAGATAATCAAATGAGACCAATTCCAATTCCTCAATTTTGTCCAAAGACAGACGAGGAAAAAAAATTATGGGACAAAGCAAAATCTATTCGTGAAGAAATGATCAAATAACAGTTTTATTCTTTTGCGATTGCAGGCCTATCCAAGAATAATGGCTCTCCTTCTACCCAACCAGGACAGTTATCTTCAACCCAGTCTCTTGTAGCCCATTCACAAATATCATATCCACCAGACAAAATACCCGATCTTTTGATATAACCTACTTTAACAATGTCTTTATCTTTTGATAGTACATTTCCTAATTGTTGAGATGTTGTACCATGTCTCATTGTACTATTGATATGCTCAAGAATTTCAGCAGTATTTCTTGGGCGGTCTTCTAAATATTTTTTAATTTTCTCTCTTATTCTTACTGTTTTCATTTTAGTCACATCCATCAATTATTCCCGTATTGAGTCATCGGATAAAAGTAAGGATAAGAGATTGTCATATAACTGTTGTCTTTAAATCGGTAACTTTGTTACACCAATATTACAAAATAAAGTAATATTTTAAGATAAAAAAAATAAAAGGGTATGTAAAAATAACACCTCCAAGAGAAATGTGTAATAAAATGTAACAATATTAATATTTTCAAGTAAATATTTTTATTAGGGTGATAACTCTTCGTTAAATTGGTGACAATTCCTGCCGTCCAAAATACGTAGTAACTATCAAAGAAGGGTTTTAGATTGGTTGTCTGATGGAGGAGGAACAATTAGTAATGCAGCAAGGGACTTAGATTTGAGATTACCACATGCATCAGCCACATTTAAAAGACTTCGAAATGACAAACTAATCACTATCGATCAGATTGAAAATCAAAAGGGAACAATTCAAAGGTTGACTAAGAAAGGATGGGAAAAAATAGAAGACGATGAATTAGCAAGAGTATTAGAAATAAATTTAAAAGATATACCAAAAAATGCTGAAGGTTGTTTAATCGCTAGAGAAGGACCAATGTTATTGTTAGGTTACATAAAAACCCGACATAAAGAAGGACATGTATTACCTAACATACCATTAATTGAATTCGAAGATCGTGATGTTGATTCCAGTAGAAACAGAGGGGTAGAGGTTGAATGGTCTTGGGCTGTTTCTAGGGAAAAGAAAATTCGCTGGTACTCTATTCCAAATTTATCATCTATCGAACAACCTGAAGATGAAAAAGAAGGGATTTCAAACTGGTCAGAAAAAAAATTAGCTCTAGGTTTAATTCGGGTGAGATTATTAGATCCAGAAAATTTCTTTCTTCCAGTAGGGTCATGGTTCCCAAAACCCCCTCCAGATGCTTATCCCAAACTCCCTGCAATATTAAATGAAGATTATAGTTGGACGCTGGCTACATTTCACGATAATAACCACAAAATTAAACCACAACAACCTATTGTTGCAGAAATAAATAGAAGATTAGGAATAAATTTGTTATTAGAAGCCGCAGCGAGGGACGGAATAATTATTGGAGAAGCTGGATTACTATCACGTAGAACAAATAAAATTCCAATACCTATACTAAAATATTGGATTAAAAGAGTACATCCTAAATTATCAGAAAAAGTGCAAACAGAAAGATTAAATTTCTTACTAGAAGAAATTGGAATTGCTGAAAGAACCAGGAAGAAAAGGCGAAGCTCTGGAGAACAATCAACTTGGAGTAAATTTAAATTAGATTGGTCAAATTCTTTTTGGACTCTGGAAATCAATTCTAAGGAGTTGTTTTTGGATAATTCACAGCTAAATAAAAATGCACTATTATCGCTAATTGATTGGGCAATGAATGATTCAAGAGGTGTTCCACTAACTATCCAATGGCCAAAAAATATCTCCCTAAATAAAAATGAATGTGAAAAAATTCTCAGATACCCTGCTTTAAGGATAATAATTCTTGAAAAATGGAATGGAGAAAAGCCAAATCTATTCTTAAAAGAATCTCAATACTCAACATTACCAATAATGGACCTACAACTAAAAAGAGGACTGAAACTACCCGTAAGTGTTGAAATTAGCCCATTTGAAATTGAACCTGACACTTCTGAAGAAGGGTACAATATTCCAAATAAATTGAAAAATTTACTCGACATATCAAAAATTAGTATAACTAAAAACTCCGAAAAATCTAGAAGAATTATTAATTGTTGTAAACAATATCCCACAGGTAACGAATTTGAAGCTAACAAGTTAGAGTATGAATTTCCACTAGAATCATGGATTATTACACCTTCAAATTTAAGGTGGCTGAGATGGCAAAGAATCTCCGATCGGATTGATACTCATTGGGTTGAACTGTTATCTCCAGAATTAATCCCTGAAGAATACCTTGGTAGTATAGCACTTGAAACCCCCCCTGAATGGAAATTCAAAGCTAGAGACATTATCAATTCTAAACTACAAAAAAATCCTAATTTGGCCCTAGAATTAAGAAAGATTATCTTAAAATCTTCAGATAAAGAAAAAGCATGGTGGTTCTCAACGATAATAAATTCAATTCCTTGGTTAGCACCTTCAGTTAGAATCAATTTAATGGAATTAGGATTAGAACCATGGATTAATTATAATACTGAACTAAAATTAGACAATTTTACAAATGTTCTTAATTATCTCAACTGGATGCAGAGAATAGAAGAGATTAATGATGAATGGTCTGAAAAATTATTCAAAACCACTGAAGAAGATGTTAGCTCCAATGTCGAACTCTGGAAATCACTTATTAAAAAGTACAAAAGTAATTCAACACTAACGTTCGAAACGATTTCTAAAATCATTGATAATTTTGATATTGAATGGTGGGCACCATTAGCTGAAGAATTTCTAAAAATATGTCTGGAATCCAATAAAGGCAGGAATTGGTTGGAAAATTCGAACATCAGTTGGTGTGCAGCAATTTTACGAGGAAAAAATGAAATTCACGACATGCCAGGGTTCGGTCAAATTATTCATTCAGGATGTGGTAATCAAATCTTAGAGTACCTTAATCAATTTCTATCTAAATCAGAACAAAAAAAGAATCATATTGGAATCATGCAGTTAACAGACTTGAAACATTCATTAACCTCACTGATTAAAAAATCTCCTCCTAGAATAGGTGTTTGTCACAAACATTCAGGCTGGTTAGTTCAACCTATCGAATTATGGCCAGAACACCATTGTTTGATTGATAAAGACGGTGATGAACTTGTTTCTAAAAGAATCCAATTAAGAAAAAGTGGATTCCACAAAAACCTTGAAATCAGTCCTCAATTGAAATTAATTTAAAAAGCTTCAAAAAAAACACATTGTTTCGTAGTTTTACCACACTGCAACATCACATGGATTTCTGCCCTCGCCGGATAGAAATATGATATGAAGATACCAAGTTGTGGTACGTCTGTATCGAAGAACATGGTGATCTTAGGAAATGATCCTTGTTGCAAAAACAGACAATAGTGGCTGCGAATGGGTCCCCGCTGGACTTGCGAATGATAGACGGACAACCCCGTAGTCCTCAAAGCCCTGGTGAATGGGTCAGGCCTCCGAGGAAACAATGAAGAAGGCCGTTAGTCATCAGGGCACCACTAACTAATGAAAAGGGGAATAATGATGAAAAAATCATTCAAAAGAGGATTATTGGGAGGAACATTTGATCGATTTCACAAAGGTCATGAGAAATTAATTCATCATGCACTAGAAAAATGCTATTTTCTTGAGATTTGGATTACATCCGATAATATTGCGTCATTAAAATCTAAAAATGTTCAATCTTTTGAGGAGAGAAAATTATTTCTAGAAAAATGGATATTAAATAATAATAAATATTTGCAATCAACAAGAAAAAGTGACATAAATCTACAAAATAGAATTCTCTTACAAAGGTTGGAAGATAATGTTGGTCCAGCAGAATGGAGAACAGATTGTGATGCAATAATATGTACTGTAGAAACTAAATCCGCTTGTGAAAAAATCAATATGAATAGAAAAAAATCAGATTTAATCCCATTAAATATAATTTCTGTAAATCATTTCTTAACTGAAGATGATAAAATTTTATCCAGTAGTTTAATACGAAAAGGAATCTACAATCGCGAAGGTAAACTTTGGATTCCTGATTATGTACACTCAAATTCCTTTTTATTACCTCAAAAAGTCGAAAAAAATCTAAAAAAACCATTTGGAGAGCTCTTTGAAGGTCCTGAAGAAAAACCAGAAATTGCAATCTCAAGTTTTATTGAAAAATATGATGTAAGAAATTTAGATGCCAAATTAGTTGCAGTTGGAGATGTCTGCGTTTCTGGTCTTAGAGCTGCGGAAATAATTCCTGATATTGCTGTTGTTGACGGAATGACAAAAAGGCAGAAGATTTCAGAGGAAAGTAAACCAAGTTTTGGGGGATATAAAAAAATTTCAAAGTGTAAAAATCCAGCTGGTGAAATTACATTTGAATTTAGTAAATGCTTGATCCAAGCAGCCCAGTCTGATTTTAAAACAATTATTGATGTACAGGGTGAAGAAGATTTAGCACCAATGATTTTACATTTGGCACTACCGTTAGATTCAATTTTAATTTATGGACAACCACACAAGGGGATAGTCGTTTCAAAATCAAATGAAGAAGTTAAACAAAGGTGTAGGGATAGATTAAGCGAACTAACCAAAGTTAAACTATGATTGTATTGAATAGTTATCCGCTAATCTTCCGTATGCCCAACCGAAAATTACACATGGTGCTGCAATCGAATACACTCCAGGATCTACCCAACCACTATACATTATTCCTGTGATAAAGTAAAACAGAATACCAACTATAATTAGCCAAACTGAAACTAATTTCCTTAAATTTTCAAATTCAACCATAGCTGGCCAGAAGTTATCTTTCATATTATTTAACCATCCTATGATTCCCTTTTCGACACCAATAGTTATACCTCTAACAGATAAAGCAGTAGTAGAAAGACAAAGAATTATGAAGAGCCCGTCGCTAAAAATTCTAAAGTCGGGGTTTGATGTAAGATAATCTCCGCCAATTATACCAATTGATAGGATACTTGCCCAGACTACTTTATCTCCTGTAGGTGTTGCCATTTGTAATATATTAAGCAACCACAACAGGATACCCCATAAAGATATCAAAAATAGCCAACTTGAAATACTCTCATTTGGCACTAAAAAATTAGTCCTATCTTCTTCTGCCGCTTCACTCATTATGACATCCGACTTAGCAACTCGGTTTAACAATTGTCAAAGTCTAGATTGTAATCTAAATTTTCCTTTAACGACTGGAATCATCCCTGGATCCGCATTTCGCATGATTTCTGAAGCTGCAATTGTTACTGGAATACAGCTGTTGATTTCTTTACTCCTACCATATCTACCACGGCTCACAGTCTTAGCGCTAATTAAACCCAGCATATCTAAGTTAGAAATCAAATCGGTAACCCTACGTTGTGTTAAAAAATTAACTCCTCCGAAACGGCAGGCTTGCTTGTATATCTCATAAACTTCTCCCGTAGCAATATTATTTAACCCATTATTTTCATTAATCAAAACAGAATATAGAACTAACTTCTGTTGGAATGGCAAAGTTGCTATAACGGGAGTAATTTGATCACATTCAATTTGATTTTGAGCCATTCTAACATGTCTTTCAGAAACCAAAGACGAGTTCTCTTGATCAGCTTTCTCTGTTGAAACCCTCAGTAGGTCTAGTGCTTTACGTGCGTCACCATGTTCCTGTGCGGCTAAAGCCGAGCAAAGTTCTATAACTCCCTTGTCAATTGAACCTTGAGAGATACTAACTTCTGAACGCTTCTTTAAGATGTCTACCAGATGATTAGCCTTATAAGGCGCAAAAATAACATCTTCTTGACCAAGTCTGCTTCTGACACGAGGATCTAAATAATCTGTAAATGTTAGATCGTTACTGATTCCAATTACGCAGCTCCTTGCAATATTCAAATCTGCATTTAAATTTGTTAGATTATATAACAAATCATCACCAGATTTTTTAACTAAATGATCTATCTCATCTAAGACAATTACATGGACGCCACCCATTGCATCCATCCTTTTTACCAACTTTCCGAATACTCTGTCTGTTGGCCATCCAGTGAATGGGATTTTTTCCTCAAAATCTTCGACTAGTGAGTTTCCAAGATGGGCTAGAACACGATATTGAGTATCTATATTCCTACAATTTAATATCAATGGATTTACAACTCGTCCTAATTCTTCGCCTTTAGCAACTAGTTGGTCACAAATAAATCGAATTACAGCTGTTTTACCTGCACCTGTTACTCCGTACAATATCATATTAGAAGGGATGTGACCCTTCAAAGCCTCAACAAGATTGAACCTGATAGATTCTATTTCAGAATCTCTATGAGGAAGTTCACTTGGAACATAACTGTGTCTTAGAAGTTCTTTATCTAAAAATAAGGACGGAGTATCAAGAGCTGAATCAAAAATATTCTTTGTCAAAAGAAGTCCCCCAACAAAGATTTCATGATTTATCGGCTCCAACACAAGCGTGTGCTGGCCGAGCCTACTCCGAGGCCATCTAATAAGCCTAACCGATGATAAAAATTTGAAGAATCAAAAGTTGAAGTAAATTACAACTTTTTTGATATATAAATTTTACATTTAAAATTTGAAAAATAACAATTTAACATCTTAAAAGCGCTCCGTTTCTCCACTCAAATTTTTCTTCATCTGCAACTTGAATCACGTTATCAGGTAAATTAGGTAACTTATTCGACAGATATGGTTTTTTCCCACTATTGACGTCATCAGCATAATGATGTGTAACTAAAAAAATTGTATCAGGATATTTATTTGCCAAATCTGACAAGGTCTTAGGCCGAAAATGTGTAGGAACTACAACGTTGTCTGGCACACCTAATTCAATGACCACTACGTCACAATTTGCAACACGGGATTCTATTGAATCACAAGGCCCCGAATCTCCTGTATGCATTAATGTGAATCCACTTTCATGTTTCAGTAAATATCCATTAGGGTCTACAGATTCATCATGAATAACATTAAATCTTTCATAATCCCAACCTTCTACTCCTTTTACAGTGCCAAATTCACTCTCATCAATTACTACGTTGTTTAACATCCTATCTGACAGCGATTTAGGATATGCTAGCTCACACAAATGCGATAATTTATGAAAACCTCCGCTCGGGCAATGCACATTTAAATTCATTAATGATTCCCGATCTGAAATATATTTTTGATCAAGTAACATAAACGGAAAACCAAATATATGATCTCCATGCCAATGTGTGATTATTAATGTTTTAATGTCTGATGGACTTAATTCCCTGCGTCTTAAACTTGCCATCACAGTTGGAGGAGCATCAATTAAAATTTCTGAATCAATCAACAACAACGAATGATACCTTCCTTGGGGAAGAAACGCATTTCCAGTTCCGAGAAATTCAAACCTGACCATGAGTATGACAATAACTTATCACATAAGGGTTTGACGGATATATTAATTCACCCACACAATTAACTGGGTATCTGATTACAATCCTATTGGCGTTATGTTCAAAAATGTCTTACGGTTGGAACACAATATCCAGTATCGATGGAGGTAATTTAATGACAAAACCGGTTCTAATTTTATTCGGCACACAATCTGGAAATTCTGAAGATTTAGCATCTCAGCTAGCGAAGTCTGCGTCATCTCACGATCTTGAGCCGACTGTCTTAGACATGGAAGCTGCAACAGTAGAACAAATGGCATCTTCTGACAGAATTTTGATTATTTGTAGTACTTGGGGTGAGGGAGAAATGCCCGACTCCGCAGAAGATTTATGGGATTCAATAAGTTCTGATAGTGCCCCTAGGATGGAGAATACACATTTCTCAGTTTGTGCATTAGGTGACACTAGTTACGAATTATTTTGTCAATCCGGAAAAGATTGGGATAACAGGTTAGAAGAATTAGGAGCTAAAAGAATTTTTCCTAGACAAGATTGTGATGTAGATTTTGATGAGCCTTACGAAGAATGGGCTAAAGGGGCTCTTCCTGCAATCTCTGCTGTCGAAAGCACCTCAGTTACTCAAGAAGTGAAAGAAATTTCTGTAGAGATTATTGCGAAAGAACCGAAAGAAACTAATGATACTAAAGCCATTGCAAAAGCAAAAGAAAAGGATACAAAATGGACAGCAAAAAATCCATATAAAACAACAATTACAGAAAAAGAAATACTAAACGGGCCAGGAGCAACCAAAGAAACTAGACACGTTAGCATTTTGCTCGGAGATAGTGGCATGACCTACAGAGCTGGTGATGCAATAGGAATTATCCCCGAAAATCCTAAAAATACTGTTGATAGATTAATAGAACTATTAGGTTTTGATCCTAATCAGGAAGTCGAATCTCATGCTGGAACCATGAGTCTGTACAACGCTCTGAAGAAAAAATATGAAATCCACAGGTTAAATAAAAAATTCGTTAAGGCTTTACCAGAATTAATGTCTAATGACTCTGAGAATAAAATTGAAATTCAATTGGTTAAGAGTAAAAGAAAAAACCTAAATGAAGCTACCTCAACAACTTGGAATTATGACAAAAATTCCAGTTCATTACCTGTTAACTTTCCTTCGCAGAGTACAAATAATCCATTAGCTGAAGTCGAAGATATCACCAAAGATAATGAAGGCATTGAAAATTATATTTGGTCAAGAGATTACGTAGATTCATTAGAACAATTTCCATCAATCAACTTTAATTCACCCGAACATTTCTTTTCGTATCTTGACAAACTTAAAGGCAGATTATACTCAATTGCTTCGTCTCCTGATGCTCACCCTGGTGAAGTACAGCTAACTATCGGCATTGTAAGATATAATCATCATGGCAGAGATAGAGCTGGACTTTGCACAGGTTACTTAGCTGACGAGGTTGTTGAACAAGAGACTGAGTTTGGAGTATATATGGCCCCGACCAAATCTTTCGTTCTACCTGAAGATAAATCTACTGATATTATTATGGTAGGACCTGGGACAGGAATTGCACCATTCAGAGCGTTTATAGAACAACGAGAATTTGACGATGCTACTGGCAAAAATTGGTTGATTTTTGGAGACCAACACGAAGCAACTGAGTTCTATTACAAAGAACAGATAGGAGAATGGTTGGAAAAAGGAATCTTGCACAAATTCACCACAGCATGGTCAAGAGACCAAGCTGAAAAGATATATGTTCAAAACCGTATGTTAGAGTATGGTGAGGAGATTTGGAATTGGATTAATAATGGAGCATACTTTTATGTCTGTGGGGATAAAAATTACATGGCTAAGGATGTACACGCCGCATTGATTAAAATTTGTTCCGATTATGGTGGAATGAATGAAACAGAAGCAACAGATTATGTATCTAAAACATTGATGAAGGAAGAAAAAAGATATCTGCGAGATGTTTACTAAAACTCATAGGCGTCCTTAGATTAGGCTTGCACATGGGGTTCAAGCGCATACTCATAGCCAACCGCGGAGAAATAGCTCTGAGAATACTAAGAACGTGCCGAGAAATGGGAATTGAAGTTGCCATAATACATGGTAGAGAAGATAGAAATAGTTTACCTGTTCAATTATCTGACTTAGCAATCCCAATTTACAGAAAAGAACCACTATCAAGCTACTTAGAAATTGATGCAGTAATTGATGCTGCAAAAAAACTTGAAGTAGATGCTGTACATCCAGGTTATGGTTTTTTAGCCGAAAATTCTTCTTTTGCTTCAAGACTAGAAGAAGAAGGAATAACTTTTATCGGACCTAATTCAGAAGTAATTTCGTTACTAGGCGACAAAATACGAGCCAGAGCTGCAATGAAAGAAGCGGGATTACCTGTTGCTGCTGGAAGTAATGAACCAATAAATAACCCTAATGAAGCCTTTAAATTAGCTGAAGAAATTGGTTACCCTGTAATAATAAAAGCTGCTGCAGGAGGAGGTGGAATCGGAATGCAAGTGGTAAATGAAAAAAATGAATTCGAAAGTGCATTAAAATTATGCCAAAGTCGTGCTCAATCTGCATTTGGAGACGAAAGAGTGTTTGTTGAGAAATTTATTGAAGGAGCCCAACATATTGAATTTCAGGTATTAGCAGATGGAGAAAAAGCCATTCATTTTGGCGAAAGATTTTGCTCTATCCAAAGAAGGCATCAAAAATTAATCGAAGAAGGACCTTGGCTTTCTGAAGAAGATCGAAATAAAATTGGAAATTTAGTATGTAAAGGTGCAGAAGCTGTTGGATACAAAGGATTAGCTACATTTGAGTTTCTCAGAGACAAGCATGGTGAGTTCTACTTCTTAGAAGTTAATCCGAGAGTACAAGTTGAACATACAATTACAGAGATGATTACAGGCCATAACTTAGTAGAATTGGGAATTAGAGTCGCTCAAGGTGAATCTTTGCCTCTAAGTCAAAATGACATTGACTTGAATGGACATGCAATTCAATGCAGAATTAATGCAGAAGATTCTGCGAATTTCGTACCATCTCCAGGAAGATTGTGGGAATGTCATTTTCCCAGTGGATATGGAGTGAGAGTTGACACACATGCTCATATTGGCTATGATATGCCAAGATGTTTTGATTCTCTTTTAGCTAAAATGATAGTTTGGGGGAGGAACAGAAATGAAGCAATTAGACGGATGCATTCTGCGTTATCTGAGACAAGATTGGATGGAGTGAAAACCTTAATTCCACTTCATTTAAGAATTCTCGATGAAGAAGATTTTAATTCGAGAGACATTACAATTCACTACATTGACAATCACCAAGAATTAATGGGGTGAAGAATTGAAATTATTAATCGTTGGAAGTTTGGCTTACGACACTATAAGTACTGAAAAAGACAAAATTAATGATACATTGGGGGGTTCTGCTGTATATGCAGGTATTTCTGCGTCTTGGCACTTGAATGTCAATCTTGGAATAAAAAATCAAGTAGGGCTAGTTGGTGTAATTGGTAAAGATTTCCTAAGTTCTGATCTCGAAAAATTATATAAAAAAGGATTAAATATTTCTGGAATTAAAAAAGAAGAAGGCAAAACATTTCGCTGGTCAGGAAGCTATTCTGGAAAAATGGAACAAGCTATCACACATTCTACTGAATTGAATGTGTTTGAAACTTTTTCGCCAAAAGTTTCTGAGCAAAATAAAACCCCAGAAATCGTGTTTTGTGCGAATATGCATCCATTAATTCAATTAAGCGTAATTAACCAAACTAATCCTAAAAAATTTATTGCTGTAGATTCCATGAACTTATGGATCAACAATAATTTTGATGAGCTTTCAGATATTCTATGCCGTGTTGAAATGGCAATTCTAAATTCAGACGAGGTGAAGATGATTGCAAACTGCGATAATCTAATTCAAGCTGGGAAATTAATTTGTTCAGGTGTCGCATTAAGCTCAAAAAATTTAATTCGAAAGGGGCCTCAAATTTTAATAATCAAAAAAGGCGGTGATGGTTGCTTAGCTATGACAAGTGATGATTTCATCCAATTGCCAGCATATCAAAGTTCGAAAATAATTGACCCTACTGGGTGCGGGGATTCATTTGCAGGAGCCTTATTAGCTCATCTTTCCATGAATAAAAGTGATGTTCCTACTCAAGAGGAATTAAGAAAGGCTCTAATACACGCAAATGTAACTGCGTCGTTTACAATTGAAAAAATGGGGACAGAAGGAATTGAAAATTTAAATTCAAAAATATACACAAAACGATTAATGGAATACCAAAATCAAATCAATAATGTATAAATTCTATCAATCCAATCTAACTATACCCGCATCAGATAAAACATCATTTTTCTCTTCATTTGAAGATTTAAAATCTTGGAAAGATACTGGTAATTTCTCATCAACTAAATCTGATGAGATTTCTGCAAGATATTTTTCAGTTACTTCATCCACGCTATTATTTATTTTCCTTAGTGCATCGGCAATTTGTGCCTCATGAGATTGATGAGATTGAACTTTTAATGCTTCAATTGTATTAGTAGAGATTGATAAAGATCCTGTTTTTTTAATTCTATCGTTTTTATTAGCTCTACTTCTCAAAAGCTTTGGAGTTTTGAAACCTAAAGATGACATAATCATTTCAGATAACTTTAATCGTTTTCTACTATTTTTCTTTAATTTCAATCTTTTTAACCTTCTATTTTTATCAGAAAAAGATATCCGCTTCAATCCGTCAACATTGACTGGTGAAAATGTTTCATTTTCAGTTGTAATTAAATTTTTGGCTTTTGAAACAATTCCAATTTCATCAGTATCAACACTTGAATTATTTTTGACTGCTGATTCTGAATCCGTAACATTACTAAAATTTATACCTATCTGATTCATTGGATTTGAATATCCTGTTTCTTGAAAACTACTAAGAAATGATTTTTGAAAGTTGTCTTTTTCGTCAGATGAAAGAGTATTTTTTATATTTGTAACAGAATCCGGCATCATTGAAAATGAAGATTTATCATACTTTAAGTCAATAGAATCTTTATCTATTTTGGCTAAACCTTCACCAAACATATTGAATGGTTCGTTGTCTTCCTTATCATTAGTTGTTTCATCAAAGCCAAATCCAAAAAGATTGAATGGCTCATCAGGTTTAGAAACATTGACCTCATTATTGATATTTTGTTGAGAGATATCATTTCTATTTGTTTCTTGACGCAATACTTCGGTTCTGTTAGCAACATTAGTCCAACCGGTATGAATAGGTACAGATTTCATCTCTGATTGAACTTGGCGAGCTCTGGATATTGATCCATGTAATAACGGTTCTCTATTTTCTCTAAAATCAGTTTCTATTTTGGTTAACTGGTTTGAATCAATATCTGACATTACAAGATTATCCTCATTTTTATTCTCATTTGAGTTGTTTATTAAATCTGACATAGCCAAAGCTAGAGCATCTTGGTCATCATTAATATTATTCTCTAAGTTTTCTACTAATTCATCAAAGATACTGGAAGAGGGATATTCGCTCATAATTACTTCATTTAATCCCTCCCTAGCTTTTTCAAAAGGAATTCCATCTCTTATTCTTTCAGACAAAACTCTGAATTTAATTAAATCAACGACTGGTCCAAATAAAGTATAATTTCCCGCATCGCCACTATCTATGGTTAGAGCAGTTCTTCGAAAACCTAACCAAGACAATATTATTGCAACACCAGCGATGCCTATCCAAATTTGAAATTGTCCGTTAAGTATCCTTAATGAAGAGTAAATGAGTAATGCTCCTACAGCGCAACACCAATGCGGGACAATATGAAATTGGTGATGTCTCATTGCTTCTATCTTATTGTGAGATAAACGCAAATAATTTCCGTTATTTAGTTCTAACAACACATCTTCAGGAGTTAGCACTGTGCGTAAACTACCACGTGCGCCGGCCAGCTTCAGTGATGTGAGAATTTCTCCCTCCACTGTTTCAGGCCGAGCCGTTTTCGGCTCAGTCGAGTACATCCTATAGTGCGTGGGGACCTTTTAGGTTAAGAAGTTTAATGTCAATAGGGTAAATAAATGTATTACTGTTTACCTTTTTTAAACTTCCATCATTCTAATAATTTATAATCATTTGAATATCCGATAATTCGAGGTTTCGCGTCTAATTGACAAATAAGAATTCGAGCGCTGCTGTTCTTTCTAATCATGAGAGGTGTTTCCCAAACTACGATTATATTTTCAGAATTTACGGATTCTATCCTTCCAACTACAAACTGTAGATCTATTGCAGCGTGAATAATTCCATTTTCAGCAGGTTCATACCTTGCAAATGCAGCTGGTTTGAAAGTCAATAATGTCTTTCTATGGACTTCTACAGAATCTAAATCATTAATTTGAACTACCAAAGAACCTTGTGAGAGTGAAGATTCATCTGCATTACGTAAAGCAATTCCGACTCTGTCTCCAGCTTTAGCCTGTTCAACATCATCATCCATCACCTGTAAAGAACGCACTACTCCTGTGCCACCAGAAGGCAAAATCTTCACTTGTTCATGCTTGCTTACTACTCCAGATCTTACTCCACCTATTACTACTAATCCAACTCCCTTGACATTGAAATATTGATCTACAGCTATTACTAGGGGGTTTTTGATTCTTTCAATTAATATATCTTCTTTACTATCTAAAATTTTTAGTAAATACTGTCTTAATTCCAGTGCATCAAATTCTTTAATGACCCATCTTTCTAAACCAACTTGAGTTACTAAGGTTTTCAACTGACTCAAATCAACCCAATTTCCACCCATGTTATCTAAGACTATAATTCCATCAGAAATTCCAGAACTACTGCATGCAACCAATAATTCACCCAAATTTGCATCTATATTTTTCACTTCTAAAACTACAAAATCACCTAATGTCAAAGATGAGGTTAAACCTTTAATTTTGTCTGGGAATGATACAGGACGAACTAAAGAAAGTATTTTTACTCCTGACTCATTATTTTCTTTGTATACATACGACTCTACATCCCTTTTGTCTGAAGCTTTGCCAATTCCCTTGGCTAATTCATCTGAACCTAAAAATGTAATATTCAGGACACTCATTTTTTCACCTTAGTAACAATCTAATTATTGAAAATTTCTAAGGCTTCTTTAACAGTAGCTCCTTTACAAATAATTGCATGACATGCAGCACACATTCTAACTGCTTCTTCAATAGATTTTTGATGAATATTTCTACCTGTTGCTGCACCTCTTGCTCCAGAAATATTTACTTGACCCCACAACCGTTCCAAGAATTCTTCGGGTGGAAGACTACCTCCTCCGGAACAAATAAGTCCCGTTTTTCCTGCGGATTCAACTGCAATGCCTAAACTCTCGAATGTGTTCATACCATTAAATGGAGTTTTGGGGAAATTAACTTTAGTAAAATCGGCTCCAATACAACAAGCTAATCCTGAAGCGCCTGAAATTAATTGAGGATCAAATTCATCTTCAACTGCTGAGCCCCTCGGATAAATCCAAGTGACTGCAATTAAACCATTTTGATGTGCTTCAGCAATTAACATTGCTGCTTCAGATAGCATCTCTGGCTCATATTCACTGCCAACATAAATTGTGTAACCTATACCAACGACATTAATACCATTTAGTTTCAGATTATTTATATCATCAATTGTGCACAAAGACGTACTGATTGGTTCTCTTTGTGAGGTTTTAACAAGATGAGATTTACTATTCATTTTCACTAAGTATGGTAAATCTGGATAATCCCTTGCATACCTAGAAATTAATCCATATTGACCTGCAAAAACACCCATAGTTCCTTCTTTGTGTGCTTTTGCACCTATTTCAAACAGATGTTTTGGATCGTTAGATGAAAGAGGGATTTTATCTCCCCCATCAAAAAAATCATCGTTTAAATGTTCTATTTTTTGATCACATGCAAATAAATTCATTCTTCCAGTTCCAGACGTTGCAGATTTTAGGTTGTGAAGAAAATCTTCGATTAACTCATCTGGTACGTCTGCTGGAATGTATGCTTCAAGTGGTTCCATTGAATCGCCTAGTAGCATTGAGAATCTCTATTCTAATAATCTTATTCAACATAAAATTGTTATTTTTTATGTAAATTAGTAATCAATTTAACCTCTTGATTGTAGACATCAATTATTTGAGAGGTTGTCCTGATACCATCTATGGAATATTCTACACCTGGTAAGTAACCAGTACAAACACCTGTTGCAACAAACAAAGAATCCTGACTGCTTGATAATTCGTCGGACCTCCAAACCTTGTATAAATCCCCATCTATCATTTTTGAAGCTCTTACTTCCTCTTCAGAATCTTTAAATTTTAATTTGCCTTCAAATACACCACCAATTCCCTGAATAGCTGTTGCTGTAATCACACCCTCTGGTGCAGCACCAATACCCAATAACATGTCGTAGGGTCCAGATGGACTAGCTGCCCATAATGCAGCGGAAATATCACCATCTGGCATTAAATGTAAGTTCGCCCCTGCACCATTAATCTCTTTGAATAAATCAAAATGTCTCTGTCTATCTAGAGCAACAACATTTAACTCTGAGATAGGTTTTTCTAATTTCGATGCGGCTTGCTCTAAATTCCATAATGTACTTCCTTCCAAAGAAATCTCACCGATTAATTCTGGACCTCCAGCAATTTTATCCATGTAACAATCCGGTGCGTGTAATAAACTCCCCCTTGGTGCAGCAGCTAATACTGATATTGAGTTAGGATAGTTTTTAGCACAATTTGTCGTGCATTCCAAAGGATCGACTGCAATATCTACAGCTAACGCATCAATATCACCTTGCAGAGACCCCAATGGTTCGCCAATCCATAACATTGGTGCATCATCTCTTTCTCCTTCTCCAATAGCAACTCGTCCATTAAAAGGAACCTTGTCAAAAGTTTTCCTCATTGCTTCAACAGCTGCTGCATCTGCAGCCTTTCCATCCTCTCTACCTCGCCATTCAGCACTAGCAATTGCAGCTTCTTCACAAGCTTCTAAAAAATAATTTGAGAGGTCTCTAACTAAGGCCATAAATACCCGAGGGGGTCAAGGTTTTCAAGACTCGCTTTAATCTTTCACCTTTTCTAACACTTTAATGTGATTTATTTGAGCCTCAGGATATTGTCCATTAGTATCTTTTTCGAATGATTTAACCATATCATAAACGCATAGTAAACCTGCAGAAACACCTACTAATGCTTCCATTTCAACTCCCGTGGTGTAATTTGTTCTCACAGTGACTGTGCATCTTAAATTTCTTCCTTCAAACTCCCAATTGACTGTGCATCCTTCAATCGGGATAATATGGCAATGTGGAATAATTCTTGGGGTTTCTTTAACTGCTTGTATAGAAGCTATCGTAGATGCTTCTATAACATCTCCTTTGGTAATTTTACCATTTTTAATTGCAGAAATAGTCTCTTCCTTCAAATATATTGTTCCAGTTGCCTTGGCAATTCTTCTCGTTACTAATTTTTCTCCAATATCAATAATTGCCTCTATTTTTTCACTAAAATTTTTATTCATTAACCTAACCCCTTTTTCCATCTTTCGCCTGAATCAGTAACTTCTTTTTTCCATAAAGGTGCCTGTTCTTTAAGATCGTCAATAATTTTACTACATGCTTTGAAAGCTTCTTTTCGATGTGGTGAGCATACATGTATCGCAACAATATTTTCTTGGGGTTTAACTATCCCAACTCTATGTGCTATAGCAACTCCACTAACTCTGTATTTTTTTTTATTTTTAACAGCAATCTCTCTTAATGTAGGTTCTAATCTCTCAAGCCAGGCGTCAAATTGTAAATTTTTCACTACTTCTCCATACTCCAAATCTCGAGTAATCCCAATAAATGAAACTATGGCACCGCAGCCACCAAAACTCAATTTTTTCCTTAATAAGTCTGGATTTAAATCTGATTCAGACACCTCGATAATTATGTTACTCACAATTCCACTAGCTCCACGCAGTAGACAAATGATATATTATCTATAGTTAATCTTGATAAATCAAACAAACGAACCTTTGAAGCCATATGGATGATTCGGAATAACATGGCTAGTAGCTCAAAGCCGATTGTAATTATGGGTGCTGGACTTTCTGGTCTTGCCGCATCAATTATTTTGGCTAAAGGTGGTAAAAAAGTCATAGTTCATGACATTAGAGAAAATTCAGGTGCTAGATTTGATGGAGATTTTCAGGGCTTAGAAAACTGGACAAATGGTGTAGATTTCTTTGATGAATTGAGAGAGTGGGGAATTAATCCTGATGCTTTTAAATCCACTGAATTTCATGAGATGGATTTAGCTCACCCTGATGATGAAATAACAAGGCCTTGGAGTCCGCGCGTCGCATTCAGAATTGTTGAAAGAGGAAGTGACGACCATACAATAGATCAAGGTCTCAAAAAACTTGCTTTAGAAGAGGGAGTAGAAATAAAATACAAATCTAGAATTAAACCTAATGAATGTGATATAATTGCAGCTGGACCGAAACAAACATCGGCTGTAGCATATGGAGAAGTTTTCAAGACTAGTTTCCCAAATCACGTTACTTTTCAATTAAATGATAAACTAGCCCCTGGCGCATATTCTTACTTGATAGTTATAGACGGTATTGGTTTGATTTGTACTTGTTTATGGCGTCAACAATTAAATTCTGATAGGTTCCTTAATGAAACTATTAATTGGTACGAAAATATGTATCCAGAACTTGATAGAATACCTATCAAGAGAGTGGGGGGAAAGGGAGACTTTGCAATTCACTCTTCATATAAATTAAACAACCGCTACTACGTTGGTGAAGCTGGTGGATTACAAGATTTCATGTGGGGTTTTGGCATGAAATATGCCATAACAAGTGGAGTTCTGGCTGCTAAAGATATTCTTGGAGAACTTGATTATGAAAGTGAAATTAAAACAAAATTACTACCTAACATCAAAACCTCTGTTGTGAATCGCTTCTTAATGAATCGTGTAGGTGACAGAACATTCAAGAATGTTTCAAAGTATTGGATGAAGCATCAGAAAAAACATGGAGATGGACTAATCTTCATGGAAAAAATATACAAATGGGGTTTTCTAAGGAAATTTATATATCTTTTCGCTAGCAGATTCATGTTGAAGAAACATATTTCTAAAGATGGGAGAAAAATGAGAAGAATGCCATTTAGAAAAAGATTGCGCAGAGACTCTTGGGAGCCAAGTGAAAGGGCTAAGGAAATCGCAGATCAATGGGAGAATATCAAACGAAAAGGTGGCAAAGTTAGTTTCTCAAATGAATCTGATTCCAAAACGATTTCAGAATCTGTTGAAGCGAGTAATTGAATAACTGGTAGCTATTGGGCCTATCATGAGCCTTGAATTAGAAGCCATGCCTAACAACCTTGTGAATTACGGCGTAACCGAAAATGGTATAGCCATTATTGAATTAGCATCAGATTCTGATGGAAAACCACTTACTGAGGGGAAAACTCCCGTCAACACGTATACTCGAGAAATGTGGGAGGATATTGATAAAGCAATTTTGAGTGCACGTTTTGATGATAAAGTTACAGTCATCATTGTAACTGGAAAAGGAAACAATTTTTTCTCAGCTGGAGCAAGTATTAATTATCTTAATAGTTTATCACCTCGTTACAAATATTTCTTTTGTTTACATGCCAATGAAACTTTATCACGTCTGGAACAGACGCCCAAATTAGTAATTGCTGCCCTAAATGGACACACCGTAGGTGGTGGATTAGAAATAGCAATGGCTGCAGATATGAGAATTGCCAGAAAGAACGCCGGTAAATTAGGGCTTCCTGAAATTAATTTAGGAGTATTAGCAGGTACTGGAGGTACAGCAAGACTTACTCGATTGATTGGTAAGGCTAAAGCACTTGAATTAATGGTTACTGGTGAATTGATTTCATTTGAAGACGGGGATGATATGAATTTAGTAAATCAAATATTTGATAGCGATGCTTCTGATTTCAGAAGAGATGTGCTAGATTGGGCAGGTCAATTTACTCTACCTAATAAGGCAGTGAAAGCTGTAGGGAATATTAAAAGAAGTGTACAAACTGGAATTGAGTTGCCTCTAGAATACCACCTTGCACTTGAACGTGAATTGCAATCCGATCTTTTCCAGTCAAATGATGCAAAACTAGGTATTGCTGCATATGTAGATAAAAAAGTCGCCAATTTTACTGGAGAGTAAATTTTATAAATTCAGCGAGAATTGTTCGAATCTCAATTGCACAAGCTCAAATAGCGTATACGTTTCCGGTTAATGTATGGGGAAACTACCTACAACTTTTGATGAATGGGTTGCAAATTTTGAACTGTGGAGAGAAAACGTTGGTTTTGACGCAAAGTGGGCTGGCGATTTTGAACTAAAGCCTATATTTGATTGGGAAAGAGCCGGAGATGTAATTGAATTTGGAGATTATGCTGGAAGACCTAAATGGGAAAGGGCACTTCAAATTCCACATCAAAATATTCGAGACTCACTTCTATCAATGATTACTGTCCAAGGAGATACAGAATTTGCATCAGTTGAACAGCAAAAACACCTGCTTGAATCTGCGCCTACAGATTATGATAGATATGCAGCTGCAAGAATTATGGTTGAAGAGCAAAGACACGGATGGCAAATGTGTTATTTGTTAATGACTTATTTCGGAAAACAGGGTGCAAGAGAAGCTCAAAAACTACTCGAACGTAATGCCCAAACTGGAAGCAGACTTTTAGGGGCTTTTAATCAACCTATGGAGCACTGGTTAGATTTCTTCTGTTACACAATGTTTGTCGACAGAGATGGTAAATTTCAATTAGGTATGCTATCAACCTCGAGTTTTAAACCGCTTGCTGCAAGCATGGGACCCATGTTAAAAGAAGAATCATTCCACCTCGGCACAGGTGCTAATGGCCTAAGAAGAATAATCAAAGCGAATGTAATTCCTAGAGATTTGTTACAAAGATACATGAATAAATGGGTCTCAACGGCTCACGATTTATTTGGAACCGATAACTCATCCAGTGCTGAATGGGCTTACGTATGGGGAATCAAAGGTAGATGGGACGAAAGAAAGAAATTAGACAAAGGAATTGAAGTAAATAAAGAAAATCTAAATGAAGAGTCCAGAGGACATTATCATGATGAAATTGTACGTGAAGTCGAAGAAAAACTTAACAGATTACTCACTGATAGCGAAATTCCTTTCTATGTAGCTGATGAAAAATTCAACAGGAGCATTGGAACTTACAAAGGTAAAAAATACACTGTAGATGGTGACGAATGGACTGAGGGAGATGGAGATTATGCTGAATATATCCAAAAGATTCTTCCTACTGACGATGATGAGAAATTATTGAAAAAGCTATTTAAAGAAGAATGGATTGAACACAGAGCATTAACAAGAAGGATGATTGAATCTGGAATTGGTCAATTGTAAAAGAAGGTTATACAATGATTCCTACTTCTTTATTTGGAATAAATTCATCCATGTGTAATGAGTTTTTTGATTTATTACCTGATTTGTTAAAAAAATCAGAGATAGAAGATCCAGAATATGAAAAAATGTTATACGACACTTTAGAGCTAGAAGGTTACGACCAAATTGAAAAAATAAACGAGTACATAGATTTTCAATCCGAAAAATGGGGAGATGAAATCTATCAAGAAATTCTCTCGACTCTAGAAATCACAAAATATCCAGAAGTTTCGATGTTAGAAAATCTACTTTCGATTCAAAATATTGATTGTGTAATTTTGTCCAACTGGCTTCATTTTTTAAAAAATATTCACCCAATTTATGATGAAAAAGCTTGTGAAGCACTAGAGATGATGGGTTTAAATGTTCCATTTAATCCAGATGATTTGACATGTTATTCACAGTATGTATCTGTAATTGAAGGACTGAAAGAATATGCACCAGCTGAAGCATTACCTGAATATGCTCTACCCAGACAAAGATTGTTACAATTAGGCTTAGTTGAATGGCTTAATCAAAAAAGTTAGATTGAAATCTTGAGTGGGAAAAATGAGTATAGAGAAAATTACAATTATCGGCGCAGGAACAATGGGGGCAGGAATAGCCCAGATTTGTTCCGAAAATGAGTTTAAAACAACCCTATTTGATAAATTCTCTGATAGTCTGGATACAGGTTTTGAAAAAATAAATAATTTCTGGGACAAGGGAATTGCTAAAGGAAAAACAACACAAGAACAAAAAGAATTATGGTCTTCAAGATTAAAAGTGTCAACTAATTTTGTTGATTCGGTTTCAGATGCAGATTTAGTTATCGAAGCAGTGCCAGAAAATATCAATTTAAAGATAGAAATATTTCGAGAACTTGATAAATCCACCAAAGAAAGTTGCATCCTAGCCACCAATACATCAAGTCTTTCAATAACGAGAATAGCTAACTCTACAAAAAATCCGAAAAGAGTTATTGGGATGCATTTCTTCAACCCTGTACCTTTAATGAAATTAATTGAAATTATTAAACATGAAGATACACCTGATGGTGTCTTGGAATTAGCTAAAAATATCGTTAGCATGTTGAAAAAAACTGCGATTATAGTAAAAGATAGCCCTGGTTTTGCAACATCGAGATTAGGTGTAGTTTTGGGAAATGAAGCTATTAAAATGCTAGCCGAAGGTGTTGCAAGTGCCTCCGATATTGACAATGCCATGAATTTGGGATATCGTCATCCAATGGGTCCTCTTGAACTTTCAGATTTAGTAGGATTAGATGTTCGTAGAGATATTTTGATTGGACTGGCTGAAGCTACTGGAGATTCTTCATATTTACCTCACCCACTTTTAGAAAAATTGGTAAATCAAGGTGATTTAGGTAAAAAAACTGGTAAGGGAATTTATTATTGGAAAAATGGTGTTAAATCGGATAGAACAGATTTATAACTCTGCACGTGAAATATGTTCAGGTAAAAACATCAAATCAACCTAACTCTTGAAATATATTTTTCAATTAAAATAATAGTATTTCAATTCAGAACCC
>TARA_B100001115_G_scaffold22415_1_pt1 | contig 33790 bp, 17 predicted proteins | sample TARA_B100001115 | Tara Oceans TARA_B100001115 (sample SAMEA2622652) | marine metagenome | biome: marine biome (ENVO:00000447); feature: surface water layer (ENVO:00002042); material: "saline water (ENVO:00002010), including plankton (ENVO:xxxxxxxx)" | depth 5 m | reverse complement strand
TAGAAAATCCAAACTTTGGAACTATAATCTGGGACGTAATTCAAGATCCCTTGACTAGCGAACTTGAAGAGGCAATAGAACAGGATGTTTTAGATATTATTAACAATGATCCTAGGGTGAATGCAACAACAGTTCAAATTGTGCCTTTTGAATCAGGTTTACAGATCGAAGTTGAACTGGAGTATTTGACTTACAACGTGTCAGAGACGTTAAGATTAACTTTTGACGAAAGAATTGGGATACCGAATTAAATGCGTAGTTTACTAACACAAATAAATAATGGTATAAAAAGGATAATTCATGTCATCAACAGATAGATTAAACAGATTGTTACTTGCAGAAGATTGGAAGAGAGTATACCAGTCTTATAAAAATGCAGATTTTAAAAGTTACGACTTTGACACATTGCGTAGAACAATGGTGCAATATCTTAGAGATAACTATCCTGAAGATTTCAACGACTATATAGAATCATCGGAATATCTTGCCCTAATAGATTTGATTGCATTTCTAGGTCAAAATATTTCATACAGAATAGATTTAAACGCAAGAGAAAATTTTTTAGAACTAGCAGACAGAAGAGATAGCGTCTTAAAATTAGCAAGATTAATAAGTTACAATGCAACTAGAAATCAAGCGGCAAACGGACTATTAAAATTACTTTCGGTCTCAACAACTGAAAACGTTGTGGACAGCAATAATTTAAATTTGTCAGGACAGGTAGTTACATGGAACGACTCTGGAAATAGCAATTGGTACGAACAATTCATAAAAGTTTTAAATGCTGGACTAAACGACAATGAAAAATTTGGCAGTCCGGTCAAGAGTGACACAATTGATTCTATTCCGACTGCCCAATATAGATTCCGTTCAGCAAGTCTTGATGCACCTGTATTTTCTTTTTCAAAAAATGTTGATGGTTCAAATTTAGACTTTGACGTTGTATCAACAGGATTTGATAATGGAGCGATAGTGGAAGAAACTCCTGCTGTGGGTGAAGCATTAAGATTTTTATATCGAGACGACGGTAAAGGAAGTGCAAGTAATAACACTGGATTCTTTGCACATTTTAGACAAGGTGTATTGGATCAAGGTGACTTTAGCATTGCTACTCCAGGCAATAATCAAACTGTGGCCGTTGATGCAACAAACGTAAACAACACAGACGTTTGGTTATGGAGATTAGATGAAAATGGCAATGAAGTAGAATTATGGACTAAGGTAGAATCAACACAAGGAAACAATGTGATCTACAATTCAACTGCAAAAGATATCAAAAACATCTACACTGTCTTAACAAAAAATAGAGATTCAGTCGAAATTAAATTTGCAGATGGAACATTTGGCAATTTGCCTCAAGGTACTTTTAGAGTATACTACAGAACAAGTGCTAATAGATCTCTTAGAATCACTCCAGATGATTTACAAAATATTCAAATAGATGTAGATTATATTTCTGCTAATGGTCAACAACAAACCATAACACTAACTTTTGGTTTACAATACACTGTTGATAATGCAACCACATCTGAATCAAATGCAAATATAAGACAAAATGCTCCTGCAACTTATTACACACAGAATAGAATGGTTACAGGCGAAGATTATCAAGTAGCGCCTTTAGGTACTAATCAAGAAATTGTAAAAATTAAAGCAACAAACAGAACCTCTAGCGGAATTTCGAGATATTTTGATCTTATAGACAGCACAGGTAAATTTAGCAACACAAATATATTTGGTGCTGATGGTTCTATATACAAGGAAGACACCGAATCAATTTCTACATTTAGTTTTGCTACCCAAACAGATATCGAGGCGGTCATTGCTAACAAGATAGAGCCGTTGTTAAGCGACAAGAAAACAAGAAATTATTATATAGAAAAATTTCCAAAAATATTATTGACTGATTTGAATGCAACATGGAACCAAGTTACTAGCACAACAAACTTGTCTACAGGAAAATTCACAAACAGTTCAACAGGAACAAATTACCAAGTAGGACAATTTACAGCAAGTCAAATGAAATACATTGAACCGGGTGCTATGATTAAATTTGAGGCTCCTGAAGGTTTCCATTTCATGGAAAACAACGAACACGGATTGATGCCAGGCACAACAGATCATAAATTTGCTGTGACCTACAAATGGACATCTGTGGTCAGTGTTTTAAATGATGGCGTATCTAATTCAAGCACAGGAGAGGGAGCGATAAAATTAAATGATCAAATTCCTTCTAATGCAATAGCAACACAGATATTGCCTAAGTTCAGCAAATTATTAAGTGATGATGTGAAAACATTAATAATTGATCAAGCATTTGCATACAATAACTTTGGATTAAGATATGATGTAGCAACAAGAAAATGGCAAGTGATAGATGAAAACAATCTAAATGTGTTTGGTGATTTCAGCACAGGTAAGACTGGTGATTTAACCAGCCAACAATTAGACTCTAGTTGGATTATAAGATTTATAACTAATGGATCATCTTACACTATGACATCACGAGGATTGCGTTATGTGTTTGAAAGTAAAAGGGAAGTAAGATTCTTTTATGATAGTGCGGATAGAAACTTTAATGTGCAAACTGGAAAAACTTTACAGGATAAAATCACAGTGCTTTCAATTAACACTAAACCGGATTCAACAGCAAATTTTAATGTAGATTTAAACTTCAGTGTGTCAACAGAATTTAGGACAGCAGAGGGTTACGTGGACAGTTCAAAAATTGAATTAAGTCAGTTTGACAGTGACCAGGACGGCATAGTGGATAATCCAGACACATTTAATCATGTGGTTGATCCGGAAACTAATCCATTGAAAAAATATGTTTTCCAAAAATTAGTTTCGGGAAGTCAAGGCACTACAAGATTCGAATATGTAGATGCTAGTTCAGAAAAAATTTATGTTAGACAATCAGGTGTAGGCACAATAGGAGATTACAACAACGGTGACATTGTGTATCTTGTAGATAGCGATTCTTTCAAAAAGATTGACACAACAAACAACGTCACAAGCGATGTAACAAATTACGTTGCACACGTTGGAAGGGACAACATCAAGTTCCAATACGTACACACGGTGGACGGAAACACAAGACTTGATCCTAGTGCATCTAATCTTATAGATATGTACATACTGACTAGAACTTATGACACAGATTTTAGATTATGGCTCAACGGAACCAATGATACAAAACCTTTGTTGCCAAGCAGTGATTCATTGTTCACAAACTTCAATTCCGCTTTGGCACCTATCAAGTCAATCAGTGACACAATAATATATCATCCTGTGAAATACAAAGTGTTGTTCGGTTCCAATGCTGACACAAACCTACAAGCAACGTTCAAAGTGGTCAAAAATCCAGATCAGGTCGTGAACGATGCCGATATTAAGAGCAGGGTAATAGAAGCAATCAATCTGTTCTTTGCATTGGAAAATTGGGAATTCGGTGATACATTTTACTTCACGGAATTGAGCACATTTGTGATGAATCAATTGTTGCCAGATGTGGCAACATTCGTAATTGTGCCTAACGCAGGTGCACAGACATTTGGTAGTTTATTTGAGATAAGATGTGAGAATGATGAGATATTTGTAAGTGGAGCAAGAGTTTCTGATGTACAGATAATTGATGCAATCACGGCAAGTAATCTTAAATCATCTGGTTCTATAGTAACAAGCACTTCAGCAGACACAGGTTTGAGTGGCACGTTGACTCTTGGCAGTTCATCCACTGCTACTTCTAACACTTCTTCATCTTCGTCTACAACAACATATACAAGCAACACTGGTTCCGGTAGCGGTTCATCAGGTGGTGGTTCCGGAGGCTCTGGTGGAGGAAGTGGATATTAATGGCATACGACAACGATCAACAGGAATTTCCGATACCAACGGGTTCAGGTAAAGAAGAAAGAAAGTCAGCAGAATTTTTACCCAAGTATTTTAGAACACCGGTAAACAATAAATTTCTTCACAGCACAATAGATCAACTAATCAGTCAAGGAACACTTGAAAAAATTAATGCTTACTACGGCAGAAAAAACACTCCCAACTTTCAAGCAGGAGATTTGTATGTGGAGGAAGTTTCAAAAGACAGAGAGAATTACAAATTAGAGCCAAGCATTGTTCAAAAAGATTCATTAGGCAACGTCAATTTTTATTCAGACTACATTGACTACTTTAACCAAATTAAAAATTTGGGCGGCTTCGCCGATGACCACAGCAATCTCAATGCCCAAGAATATTACGCATGGTCTCCTAGAATCAATTGGGACAAATTTGTAAACTTTAGAGAATACTTCTGGCTTCCTTATGGTGCTGACACTGTTACAGTGACAGGTCAACAACGAAGTGTTGTAAGTACGTACACGGTTACAAAATCAGATGCTGGTGACAATTATGCATACATTTTTACTCCAGATGGATTGACTTCCAATCCAACACTTAAATTATACAAAGGTCAAACTTATAAATTTGAGATCGATGCTCAAGGAATGCCTTTAACTTTTAAGACTGAACGTGATCTAGACGACAGTTACAATTACAACACAGGAGTAAGTTCGCAAAAAGTCGAAAAAGGCACAATAACATTTACAGTGGCGGACAACGCACCAGACACTTTATATTACGGATCTAGCAAAGATATAGAATCTTTTGGCTTAATAAAGATATATGAAATATCTGAAAACTCTGCAATAGATGTAGAAAATGAAGTAATAGGAAAGAAAAGTTATACTTTACCAGATGGCACAGAACTTTCAAATGGAATGAAAATAAATTTCCGAGGTACAGTGACTCCTACGAACTATGCAGATGATGAATACTATGTAGAAGGTGTAGGTGAGGGTATAAAACTTATTAAGGTACAGGACCTTGAAGTAGTAAGTTCTTACACACAAAAAACTCAAGTTCCATTCGATACAGTAAATTTTGATACAGTTGGCTTCGGCACTGCAACTTCATATGCAGTAACAAAAGATTATGTGGTGATAAACAAGGCTTCATCCGATAGAAATCCTTGGAGTAGACACAACAGATGGATACACAAATCAGTAATAGAAGCAAGTGCCAAGGCAAATGGCAATGTACCTAACATAGACCAAACTTTAAGAGCAAGAAGACCTATTATTGAATTTGAAGCGGGTCTTAAATTGTATCAATTTGGGACATCTTCTAAAGGCATCATTGACTTAATAGATGACAAAACAATCGATGTGATGAGCAATGTTGAGGGATCAACAGGATATTTTGTTGACGGTGTAAATCTAACAGATGGAATGAAAGTTTTATTTACGAAAGACAACGATCCTTTAGTTAAAAATAAAATTTACACAGTAAAAATTCTAGCATTTACAAAAGACAAAGTAACTACAAATCAAATTAGTTTGATAGAAGATGCGACTAGTACAGCATTAACAGATGAAACGGTCCTAGTAAGCAACGGAACTAAAAATGCAGGCAAAATTTATTACTTCAACGGCACTGATTGGAAATTAACGCAAGAGAAAACTAAAGTAAACCAAGCGCCATTATTTGAATTATACGATGCAGAAGGAAATAGTTTTGCGTCTTCCACTTATCCTAATTCCAATTTTATGGGAAATAAAATTTTTTCATACAAACAAGGAACAGGAACAAATGATACAGAACTAGGTTTTCCTTTATCATATCTTAATGTTGAAAACATTGGTGATATTGTTTTTGATTACAATTTGCCAAATGATTCTTTTGTGTATGTTGTGGACCAGACCCAAACAACTAAAAAAACAAATTCAGCATTTTTAAGAAAGTATTCAGACAGAACTTCTTTTGTGACTGCAAATGGTTGGACTAAAGCACCTACCGAAAGTTATCAACCTGTAGTACGACAATACACTGCAACAGAAAGTCTTACAAATGATTTCGCAATTGATGTGTACAAGAACAGCGGTGATCTAAATGATCTGCAAGTTAAAGTTTTTGTCAATGATAAACAAAAAGTAGAATTAACAGACTGGTCAATACATAGAGTAAATCAAATTGCATTTGTGCGTTTTGCTAAAAAACTAGATGTAAATGATTCCGTAGTAATCAAAACAAGAAGTGCAACCGTAAAAAATGATAACGGACATTATGAATTTCCAACTAACTTGCAAGGCAATCCTCTAAACAGTGAGGTAGGCACATTTACAACTGGACAAATAAATGATCACGTAAAAAGTATTACATCGGAACTACCAGGTTGGATTGGTCAAACTCCTGGCGTAAGCAATCTAAGAGATTTTCCTGATGCTTCTAAATATGGACGTAAATTTTTAAAACATTCAGGACCAATAGGCTTATCGTCTTATTTGCTTAATAGAAATGATATAAATGTAATTAAAGCAATAAAACACAGTCAAACGGAGTACACAAAATTTAAACGTGCATTTGTAAGTGCTATTGATACTTTAGGTTATGAAGGCTCTGTGCAAACTACTGTCGATAAAATCTTAGAAAAATTAAACAAAGACAACACTAAAGCATCTCCATTCTTCCAGACAGATATGATAGGAAGAGGAGCATTTAAATTAACCACGCACAAAGTTTTAGATGTAGATAGTAAATTCTATCAATTAACAAACAATTTTGATTTAACTGCTTTGTCTAAGCAGGCTGTATATGTATACCACAATAACTTACAATTGATGCATGGTAAAGATTACACATTTGAAAACGGATTTGTTAATGTATCAAAAACTTTGACACTAGATGATCAAATAGACGTGTATGAATACGAAACTACAAATGGCAGTCATATACCAGCAACTCCTACAAAACTTGGACTGTACCCTTCGTATAGACCCATAAAATATTTAGACACAACATTAGTGACACCTGTAAATGTAATTCAAGGGCACGACGGAAGTATAACGGTTGCGTACAATGACTTCAGGGACGATTTAATATTAGAATTGGAAAAAAGAATTTTTAACAATATCAAGGTTGTATACAATGAAGACATTTTAAATTATAAAGATTTATTAGTTGGAACACACAGAACTAATAAATTTACAAGGACAAGTATAAACAATAGTGTACTGCCTGACTTTAACGAATGGCTAGGTTTAGTTGGTAACGAGGATTACACAAACAATTCATATTATTTGATAGGTGACAGCAGAACTTGGAATTACAGTCATGCTGTTGATCCAGCAGGTCAACCTCTTGCTGGTTTTTGGAGAGCCATCTACAGAGAATTATACGATACAGATAGACCAAACATTACACCTTGGGAGATGTTAGGCTTCAGCATAGAACCAACATGGTGGGAATCAACTTATGGCCCTGCACCGTACACAAAAGACAATTTAGTTCTTTGGAAAGATTTGGAAGATGGAATAGTAAGAGAACCAAACAAAAAAATTGTTTACAAAGAAAACTATGCAAGACCAGGATTAACAGGACACATACCTGCTGATAGTGACGGCAATATAAGAAGTCCGTTTGACAGTGCTTATGCAAGACAAGTCGATCCTACATTAGGCAAAGCAGATTTTAAATTCGGTGATTCAAGTCCTGTAGAAAACGCATGGAGAAGAAGTTCAGATTATCCTTTCTCAGTGTTGAAAGCATTCATTTTGCATCAACCATCAAAAGTGATAGGAGTTGGATTTGACACTTCAAGGATTTCAAGAAACCCTGCAAATCAAATTGTGTACAACGGAGAAGTGCAACTACAACCTAAGAATTTAATTTTTCCTAGTGCTATAAATGAAGACACAGTTGTTAACACATCTGGATTAGTAAATTATCTTTTTGATTTTGTGGAAACAAATTTATTAACAGATTATCAAGATTACAAAACAAACTTAAAAAGCATTGGCGCACAAATTGGATTTAAGATAAGAGGATACAGCAAAAAAGAAAAATTCCAATTGATCTTAGACAGCAAAACGCCTAATGCAAGTACTTCTATATTTGTACCTCAAGAAAACTACAGACTAATACAAAATACAAGTGCGGCAATTAAAGTCTTAAATTATAGTGCTGTTATAGTTGAACTAAATGCATCTGGTTATATTTTAAGAGGATATGATAAAAATTCTCCGCAAATAAAATATTACCAACACGTGCAACAGGCTGACGATCCCGTTATTAATGTAGGTGGAGTAAGTGCTTCTTTTGTAAATTGGGGAGAAAATCAAAGATATGATATTGGACAATACGTAAAATACGAAGAACAATTTTATGCAACAGAAACAAGTCATTTATCTACTTCTACGTTTGATAATTCTAAATTTGTTAAATTAGTTGAATTGCCAACAGAAGGTGGTGCAGAAGCAATATTAAGAAGAAGATTTGACAAAACCACTGTAAAAGAAGTTGCGTACGGCACTTTGTATAGAACAGCACAAGAAATAGTCGACATATTGTTAGGTTATGGCGAATACTTAAAAGATGAAGGATTTTCATTCGAAGAGTTTAATAAAGAAATAGGTCAAGTTGCTAACTGGCAATTAAGCACCAAAGAATTTTTATTCTGGACAACTCAAAAATGGGACGAAGGAAGTGTAATAAGTTTAAGTCCAGCCTCAAAAAAATTAAGTGTAAAATCATCTTTTAGTGTTGCTGACAATGTGGTAGATAATTTTTACACATATGGAATACTAAAAGAAGACGGAAATAAATTAGATAAAAATTTTGTAAGAGTCATTAGGCAATCCAATAATTTCAGTATACAAACGAAAAATACAATTAATGGAATATATTTTGCGAAAGTCCCGCTTGTACAAAAAGAACAGGTGTGCTTGATTGACAACAACACATCTTTCAATGATTTAATATATGATCCATCAAGTGGTTATAAGCAGGATAGATTAAAAGTTTTAGGTTATTTGACCGAATGGGACGGAAGTCAATCTATTCCTGGATTTGTTTTTAGTGTAGCCAACATAAAGGAATGGACAGCATTCACAGATTACGCAATGAGTGATGTTGTAAAATATAAACAATATTTCTATACTGCAAATAAAAAACTTAAAGGTTCGTCCAAGTTTATAGATGATGATTGGACAAGATTGGACTCGGCGCCTAGTGACACTTTGTTATCTAATTTTGACTACAGAGCAAACCAATTTGGTGATTTCTATGATTTAGACACTGACAATTTCGATAGCGAACAACAGCGAATGGCACAGCATTTAATTGGCTATCAACCTAGGAATTATTTGAAAAATATTATTAATGATGATGTAGCACAATACAAATTCTATCAAGGCTTTGTGCGTGAAAAAGGAACAACAAATGCACTGTCTAAAATGTTTGATGCTTTGGCAAGTGCAGATAAAGAAAGTATTAATTTCCATGAAGAGTGGGCAATCAGAAAAGGTCAATATGGAGCAAGTGCTGTATTTGATGAAATAGAATACAATTTAGATGAATCTAAAGTGCGTTTGAATCCTCAGCCAATTGAATTGACAGACAATTTACCTGCAAGTTCAAGCGACTTGACATATAGAATACAATCAGGACAGGTATATCTTAAACCAGATGTGTACACACACGCACCTTTCCCTACAAAATACAATAAAAATACCTATGTTAAGACAGCAGGACCAGTAAATCCAGTTGATATAAATTTAACAGTTGGGAAATATGAAGATTTATTAACAGCAGACACTTCCACATTAGTAGACAACAATTATGTTTGGGTAGGTGATTATAATAATTCTTGGAATGTGTTTAGATATTCTAAAACAACACAAAGGATACAAGCAATAAATGTTGTTAACAATACAATTGAAGTAGACACACTTAATACTCCGGCAATGACAGCAGGAGAAATTTTTGTTGTGTATGCAAATGGTAAAAATTACACTTTCAAATGCACAAGTATTGCACCTTCAAAAATAATTTGCGAACCAAAAACTGGATTCCAACAATTATCATCTGCAACAGGCTATATTAGTAGATTTATTTCTGCTAAATTTACAAGCACAGATGCAATCAACAGCAGAGTAAACGAATCAGGCATCAGAGATAATGAAAAATTCTGGATAGAAGCAAGTGATGACGGCAGATGGAAAGTGGTTAACAACAAATTTGTTTATAAAACAGCAAACGAAGTCAGTACAACATCAACATCAAGCGATGAAAGTTTCGGTCAAGTAATCGCTGTCAATAAAAACAATACGGTATTGTTAGTAAGTCAACCAACTGATGGCGATGGCGCAATATACGTCTTTGTAAGAGGCACTGAGAGTGGTAGTTTAAGATTTTCACAAAAAATACAAGCACCAACTGAAGATCCGCTACTCACAAGTTTAGATCTATTCGGTTCGGCAAGTAGTTTTGGTTCAGCAGTTGACGTAAGTCCAGATGGCAATTTTGTTGTAATAGGTGCACCAACAGCCGGCAATTTGAAAACAGAATACAAAGGTGTATTCAATCCTACTACAAACTATAATGTTAACAATATTGTACAATACAAAAACCAATTATGGAGAGCAACTAATCAAATTACAGGTCAGGATCCATCAGTAGACTTTACAACTTTTGATGCCAGTGCGTTTTATAGAGAAAGCACAGCCACAACAACATCTAACATAGTAATAGGTGATCATATATTTCCTAATGTTACCACAACGCATTTATTAATACGTGCAAGTAGAGATCAATACCAAGGGACTAAAATTGGTGATAGACTAGTAATGGATTACACAGGATTCAGTAGTGATTATCCTACAGATAGAACAAATTTATTAAAGCCTGCACTTAAACCATTTGCAGGAGTTGGCGATCCAACTATTAAAACAAATTTATTTTCTAAAACAGAAGTGCCGATTGTACAAAAAATAGATGCAATATTGAAAGTTGATTTAACACTTGTAGATCCAATATTATCAGCAGTTGTAAATTCCACAAGTTTTGAAGGTACAGTTGTATACAAAAGAAAAGAAGGAACAAAAACTTTATTATATCTAAAAGACGTAGAAGGTGTTGTTAGTGCTTCAGGCACATTGATGTATGGCACACTTGAAGTAGGAACGTTTAATAGAGTTTTAGGTGAAGACTATTCATACCTAAGTGGTTTCTGGATGGTAGATATCAATGCAACAATTTCTACAAATGCAGGTATAGACACAACTAATCATCTTGTAATTCAAGACATCAAAAGACAAGGTGTAACACGTAACACTAACAAATTTGTTAATAGTCTTGACGAGCAAATACAAGCAATTACTCCACAGACGCCGATGTATCAATCACAGTTTGGAATTTTAACTTATACACAATCTTATTACATTTCAAACAATCAATGGGTGCCACAGAGCAGTCCAACTGCCATATTAAGCAATCAGTGGTATGTAAGAACAAATACATCTCTCACAAAAAGTTCAGGAGACCAAGTAAATGTTTGGATAAGCACTGTCGGAGCAAACAAATTTGATTTTTCTGGCATAAACATATCAGCCACTGATACGAACGGTTTAAAAACTATCGCTGATGTAATGGATGGATATATTGATGTTGACTCTACAAGTCAGAATAACCTCTTTTATGATGTGGTTCCTGGTGACACAGTGCAAGATGATGTGACCAATGCTACTGCAACAGTGGTGTTAAGTCAAGCGACTGGACTACAAAAATTAAGAATATGGATTAAAAATGCTTCTGGTGTGTTTACACTTGGTTCAAATGCTGGAGTAAATGGAACTATTACAAAACTTGGATCACCAAACAGAACACTTGGAAATATTGAACAAACAAATATGGCGGGTTTGAATGGCGCAGGAAAATTATTTGTTTTCACTCACACAGCACCAATCACAGTAACTAACAATGCAACAGAATATTTTGCAAATGATAAAGAATATTGGCTATGGGACGAACAAACATTAGACGGCATATCTGCAAATGCAAACACACCTAGTTCAACGAACTATGACTGGAATAAAGTCTTTAACATACCGATTGGAGAAGGTACCGCAAGTGGATTAAGCAACCAAGGTGCTTTTTTAATTTACAAAAAAGACGGCACTGGCAAATATTCTTACAACAGTGCTTATTCAGTGCCAGATACAAAAGCAAATTTAAGATTAGGTTCTAGGATTAAAATGCGTACTGTTGGTGATAAGACAGTTGCATTTATAGGAGCCAGCGGTGACTTAACTACAAGCAATCCAGGAAAAATTTATTTCATAAATTACAACGCAAACAACAATTGGACACTTGGTACAGATCCTATGTACACTGGTCCTTTTGATGTAAATGCGGATTATGTGACAGGTGAAATAGTTGTGTATGCTAATCAATTATACAAAGCAAACACTAATCTTGTTTATGGACAATGGAACCCTGCTTACTGGACTTTACAAAGCACCAATACTGATATGTTGGGTTACATTCCTAACGATTCAGGAATAGAACTAGAACAGGACAGCACATTAGAACAAAATGGATTAATACGTTTTGCAGATAGATTTGACGTTGATGATAACGGCGTGAACATAATTGCTAATGCAGTTTTTGATAATGATTCACAAAAAGTAGTTGTGTACAGATTAGATAACGGTCATTACACATACAAACAAACTATTTTACCACCTAGCGATTCAGCGGCTTTGATTAATTTTGGTTCTGATTTAAGTATCAGTGGTGATGGAACATTGGTTGCAGTTGGAAGTCCTTTGAAAGATTTAACAAACATCGATATGGGTGCTGTATTTGTTTACAAAAAAGCACTAGATGATACTGGTCTTTATAATTTTAATCAAACACTAACAAGTCCGGACAAAGAAGTTTCAGAAAACTTTGGTCACAGTTTAGCATTCAGTGGTTTAGTACTTGCAGTAACAAGTCTAAAAGGCGACATGACTGTTCCAACTACCCTTGATGCAGGCACTACAAGTTTTGATGATGAAATGACAACATTTACAAAAACTTTTACAGATAGTGGTTCAGTACACATATATCAAAAGTTTGAAGATACATTATTGTACGGCGAAAAATTTAATTATGCTAATGATAGTTTACAGCAGTTTGGTTCAAATCTAACTATTAATAATAATCACGTGTACATAGGCTTGCCTACTCTACAACTTGCAAACAAAGAAAAAGGCACTGTAATTGATTTTAGAAAATCTCCTACGGAGAATAATTGGACTAGCATCAATGAGATGAGCACAGGCATAGACCAAATAGATTTGGCAAAAATCAAAAGTGTGTTCTTGTATGACAAGGTCACAAATAGAAAACTAATCGATTTAGATTACATTGATCCACTGTACGGAAAAATTCCTGGGCAGGCTGAAGCAGAAATATTCTATAAAACTTTATACGACCCAGCAGTTTATAATAATTCTACTGCTAGTGGAACGATAGATGCAACAAACAGTTGGACAGACTTACAGGTTGGTAGACTTTGGTGGGATTTAACTAAGGCAATATATTATTATCCATATCAAAGCAACATTATCTTCAACAATGCATATTGGAATAAACTATTTCCTGGTGCAAGTATTGACATACATGAATGGACAGAATCAACTAAAACGCCTACAGAATGGAATACAATATCTGCATCGCCTCAAGGAGCAAGTTTAGGATTTACGGGCACAGTGTCAGATACCAACAATTTTGTTACAAGAAAGAAATATGATTCAGTTGCTGGTTCTATGAAAAATATTTACTACTATTGGGTAAAAGGTAAGAAAACTGTTCCAGAAATGGAAGGCAGAGGAATGACTGCTGATGCAGTACAAAATTTAATCAAAGATCCAAGAGCACAAGGATACAAATATGTTACATTGTTTGGTCCAAATAAATTTGCCATTGTAAACTGTGGACAGTTTATAAATGGAAAAGATACTGTTTTAAACTTTAGATTGTTCAATACAGAATCAGAAAATAATGTACACAATGAATATGCTCTTGTGGCAGAAAATTTAGGAACAAGCACACCACCTAAAGACGTAGAAGAAGTTTGGTTCAACAGTTTAATTGGGTACGATTCTCAAATGCGTCCAGTACCTGATCCAGAATTGAGTGATAAAGTAAAATATGGAACTTTGACCACTCCTAGACAGAGTTGGTTTAAGAATAATGCAGAAGCAACAAAACAGTTGGTTACACGTGCTAATGATGTGTTAATTAAAAATTTAATTGTAGATGAGGTTGATTTATCAACTTTAACTTCTAACGAACCTGTACCTGCATCTGCTTCAGGATTATATGATACAACTGTAGATACAGAAGCCGATTTAGATTTCTTAGGCACTGGACCACTTAAGACGGCAACCATCGTTCCTACAATAGTAAATGGAAAAATTACCAATGTAACAATTACCGATGCAGGACAAGGATACAAAGTAGTTCCTACATACAAAATTAAATCTGTCAACGGTACAGATGCAATTATAAGTTTTACAATCAACGCAAAAGGACAATTGACAAGTGCTAAAGTAGAAAAACAAGGAAAAAATTATGATGCCAAAACTACTATCACTGTAAGAAACTTCAGTGCGTTAGTGACAGCAGATAGTTCGGTTGATGGCAAATGGGCAATATATAATTTTACAAGCACAGACAAATGGACAAGATCACAGATACAAAGTTACAATGTATCGTTGTATTGGAATTATGCTGATTGGTATGAGACTGGATACACACAATTTACAGCAATCGATCAAAAAGTTGATTTCAGTTATCAATTAGATAGTTTACAAAACAGCATAGGTGATATTGTAAAAATTAGCACAATAGGAACCGGCGGTTGGTTACTGTTAGAAAAAATTGACGAAAAAGTTGACGTCGACTACACTGTGAACTATAAAACAGTGGGTAGACAAAATGGAACTATACAGTTCAATACTAAATTGTATGATTATGCAAACACAAATATAGGTTTTGACAGCAATAGTTATGACGTTCAGTTGTATGATAGACAACCAATACAAGAAACTAGACTAATTTTAGAAACATTAAGAGATAAAATTTTTGTTGAAGAGTTAGATATCGAGTATAATAAATTATTCTTTGCTAGTGTTCGCTATGCTTTAAGTGAACAAAAAGTAAATGACTGGATATTCAAAACAAGTTTTGTAAAAGCACAACACAATGTTGGAGAATTAAAACAAAAACGTTCATTCAAAAATGACAACCTTGCAAACTTTGAGGATTATATCGCAGAAGTCAAACCTTACAAAACAAAAATTAGAGAATATGTAAGTTCATACCAAAAAACAGAACCAACGAATACAAGTGTTGCAGACTTTGATTATCCACCAAGATACAAAGACGGATTTATACAAGCAAGTAACATTAGAGTAGTCGGCAATGCACTTACGACAAATGCAATTACCACTTTCCCAGATAAACATTGGTTAGACAATGTTGGTTACAAAATCACAGAAATTAATGTTGCAAATGAAGGAACAGAATATACAAATGCACCTGTGGTTATAATTACTGGGGGCGGAGGCTCAGGAGCAAAAGCAACAGCCTTTGTAAAAAATGGAAAAGTAACTAAAATAAGAGTCGACAATGAAGGCAGTGGATATATTTCGCAACCAACTGTAACTTTGTCATCAGGCACAACAGGTACCTTTGCTACTGCTAGTGCAGTTTTAGGCAAGGGACTTACAAGATCTACTCATCTTGCAGTAAAATTTGACAGAACAACTGGTACATTATTACTTGCTAATTTAACACGAACAGAAACATTTACTGGTAATGCTTCTCAATTAAAATTTAAATTAAAATGGCCAATGGATTTAAGATCAAACACTGTGAAAGTTTCTGTAGGATTAGTTGGCAAATTACGTAGTGAATTTAATTTTGCAAACGAAGTAGACACAACAAAAGGCTACACGAGACAAACTGGCTTTGTTCAGTTTACTAGTCCGCCTGCTAACTTGTCTACAATTTCGATTACATATTTGATAAATCAAGACGTGTTACATACTCAGGATAGAGTAAATTTATACTATGCACCAACTGATGGTCAACCAGGAAAAGAATTAGCACAGGTTATAGATGGTATTGACTATGGTGGAGTAGAAGTAAGAAGTATTACTTTTGAGGATGTATCAGGTTGGGACAATCAAGGATTTGGTGCAGGAGTTTGGGACACATATGATAATACATATGAAGACGAAGTATTCTACCTAGACGGAAGCACACAATCTATCAACCTATCTAAAGCACTAGAGTCAGGTGTGCAGTATCACGTTTATAGAAAATTCAGAGCATTTGAAAATAATAGATGGGATTGGAAACTTGTAAGAATGGATGATCCTAATTTTGGAACAAGCAATCCTGTTACAAATCAAAATGCAGTAATGGCATCATTGCAAGGTGACGGAAGTACGAAAACTGTAGATGTTAGTGCAATAGAAACTGGTAGTGATGATATAATAATTGTACGTAAATCAACAAGTGATGGTAGTTTCTTACCTGATCCTGATGCAGTGGATCAATTATTAAAAGGCGGTGACCTTGCATATTCTACAGCAACAGGATTAAACGCAGAAGATATAAAAATAGACGGCGATGGATTTGTAACTCCAACTTCAAGTCATGGACCAGAAGAATTTGTGCCTGGACAAGTATTGGACACATTGGACATACAAGTATTTGATAGAGGTGCATTCACAGGTAGCAAAATTAATAGTTACAATTATATAGGTGACGGCAACACAACCACTTATGCTTTTGTTGACTTTCCACAAAGTAACAATGCTGTATTTGTATCAGTTGATAATATATTATTCAACAGCAATTTATATTCAATTGATTACCAAAACAAAAATTTAGTGTTTAATTCAGCACCATCTAATGGCGCAAAAATTAATTTTATCACAATGGGAAATAATGGTGAAGCAATTTTAGATGTAGATATATTCAATGGTGACGGTAGTACAACAGAATTTATTACACGTGGTAAGTTTAAAACAAATAACATTCAAACTTTTGTAAAAGTAAATGGTGTAGATGCGACACACACAGTTTTCGAAACAGACAGTACGTATTCTAGACCAAATAGAGTAGGTATTAGATTTGCTAGTGCACCAACACAAGATGCAGTAATCAATATTTGTGTTTATGAAAGTACAAGTCAATCATTTAGTGAAGTAACACAAAATACATTTACAGCAGATGGTAGCACAACTGCATTTACACTTTCACCTACACCTTTCACACAACAGCCATTTACGAACAATGTGATTGTAAAAGTAGATAATGACGTGTTACGAAGCGGATTTACTAAAAAACATATTTTAGTAGAAACAGGTGGAAACTTAATACGTGAATATCAATTCGAAACTTGGCAAGTTTTACCAGGAACAATTTTAGCAACCACTGTAAGAGCATTTTTAAATGACACTGAACTTACTGCGGCTGAATACAGATGGAATCCTGGAAACAGCAGTGTTACTCTTGAATCAGGAGTTGGAAAAGTAGGCGATACTCTCGATGTGTATATAGAAAATGGTGAGTATTCAGTTTCTAATACCGGAGTACTAACAATTAGTCCTGCTCCAGCAAACGGAAAAAATATTACTGCGTATCAATTTTCTAAACATGATATACAAGATATCGAACGTGAACAATTTGATGTGATTGCCAAACAAAGTATCACAGTGAACACAGATGATTATTTCACTTACAATCAACTAACAAACGGTGTGATACAATTAAGAAGACCGGCAACAGATGCTCAATATGTTTGGGTGTGTGTAAACGGCGAATGGTTAGCACCAAGTGTGGACTACACTGTTTCTAATGATCAAAACAGATTATTGATTAGTAGAAATTTATCGCAAAATGATGAAATAGATGTAATACATTTCTCTGCGCCTAGTTTCATAGGAAAATTTGCGTACAGACAATTTAAAGATATGTTGAATAGATCGCACTTCAAACGTTTAGGAGATGACAGACAATACTTCCTAGCACAAAATTTAAATTGGAATGATAGGGAAATTGTGTTGGCTGATGGCACAGGCTTAACTGATCCGAGCATAGGAGCAAGATTGCCAGGTATTATATTCATAGATGGTGAAAGAATTGAATATTATCAGAAACAAGGCAACACTATTAAACAATTAAGAAGAGGAACATTTGGTACAGGTATACCTCTTGTCCACACAGCATCGACTCAGGTCTTTGATCAAAGTAGACATCAGAACGTTCCATACAAAGATGAGTTCCTTACAGAGAATTTTACAGGTGAAAATGTTTCAAACAACCAACTAACAATATCATTTACACCTAAGACAGCCAATGAATTCGAGGTTTTTGTTGGTGGAAAGAGATTACGCAAGAACAGTATAAGTGTATATGATCCTGCACTAGGACAGGATAGTCCAGAAGCAGATACGACTGTTCCAGCAGAATTCACAGTTGATGGTGTTAATCCTGTGATTACATTTACAACAACACCAGCCACAAGTGCCAAAATTGTGGTTATTAGAAAACAAGGGAAAATTTGGCATGATACGGCAAAAGCACTCAGTCAGACGGAGAATGACATAGCAAGATTCATACGTCAAAAAGAAGTGGCATTGCCGCAATAAATACAGTAAGAAATTGGAGCACAAATGAGTAAAATAAAAGAAAACAGCGGAGTATTAGTTCAAGGACATATTAAGATACATGACCCTGAATCCGGTGCTGTATTCGTTAATAAACGTAATGCGATACACTATGAAAACATGAGTATTGCTTTGGCTGAAAGTGTTGCTAATCAAGGGCAAGGCTTCATCAATTCAATGGCGTTTGGTAACGGAGGTACATCAGTTGATCCTACAGGTATTATAACATATCTAACTCCAAACAGTACTGGCACAAATGCAAGTTTGTACAACCAAACATTTACAAAAATAGTAGATGATAGATCGGTTTCCAATTTAGATCCACAAAGAAATAAAATTGAAACTAGACACGTAAATGGCACAAACTACACAGATGTTGTTGTTACTTGTTTATTAGATTATGGTGAACCTAATGGTCAAGATGCAACTGATACAGCGTCAGCGTCAGACAGTTTATATGTGTTTGATGAACTTGGACTTGTAAGTTTCGCATCATCTGGAACAGGTAAATTATTGACACACGTAGTTTTCCATCCAGTGCAAAAAAGTTTAAACAGATTGATTCAAATAGATTACACTGTTAGAGTACAAAGTTTAACAGGTTTTAACGAGGGGTAATAGATGGCATATACCATTAATTTTTCCGACGCGATAAACAAAGGAACTATCACTATTAATGACAACACAATTAATAATGAAACAAGTCTACGTTTACCAGGAAAAAACACAACATCATATGGTACAATAATTGCAGAAAATTTTCTACATCTTTTAGAAAATTTTGCAAATAGCACTGCTCCGTCTAGACCTATAGAAGGACAACTTTGGTTCGACACGACAGCAGGAACAGATCAATTAAAAGTGTATGATGGTACCAACTGGGTAGCGTCAGGAGGACTTAAAAAAGCAATCAATCAACCTAGTGCTTCAGAAAGTGTCACAGGTGACCTTTGGGTTGATACGAATGCTCAACAGTTATACTTGTTCACAGGAACAGGTTGGGTACTAATAGGTCCGCAATATAGTTCAGGACTAACAACAGGTGCAACTCCTGTTGTAGTTACTGGCACAGATGATTTAAATTACAGCATAGTAAAATTAGAAGTTGCAAGTAAAACTGTGGCAATAATTGCATCAGATCAATTTACTCCGAAGAGCAACATATCAGGATTTTCAACTTTATTCCCAGGTTTAAATTTAAGTGGTGCTAACATTACCGGAGACGGCATAGGAAAATTTTACGGCACTGCTCAAAAGGCAGAAAATTTAGTAGTAGGAACGTCAACAGTTGCCGCAGGAAACTTTTTACGTGCAGACACAACAAGTTTAACTAACTTTCCTATAAAAGTTAAAACAGATGATGGTGTTGAAGTTGGTGCCGCTGGATCATTCAAAATGTTTGTTGAAGATCAAGCAGGTATATTCCAATTAAGCACATTAGACGAAGAAATAGATTTCAGATTAAACAATCAAGGTCAGACTACAACAGTCTTAAGAGTAAGTTCGCAAGGACAAGTAGGTGTTAACAAAACTAATCCAACACAGGCATTAGATGTAACGGGAAATATTTTATCTAGCGGAACAATCCAGGCTGATAGTACCACAGACGCAACTAATGTAAGTTCAGGATCGATAATTGCAAAAGGCGGTGTTGGAGTTGCTAAAAAACTTTTTGTAGGTGACTCTACAAGTATAGCGGGTGATGTTACAGCATATAATATCTTACCACAGACAAATAACACATACAGCATTGGAGCAACAAATAATCAATACAATAACGTTTACGCAAATAATTTTGTTGGAAATGTAACTGGTAATGTAAGCGGAACTGTATCTGGTACAGCCGGACAGGCAAATAAATTAACGACTGCAACAACATTTAACATGACTGGTGATGTCACAGCACAGTCATTTAGTTTTGATGGACAAACAGGAGGCACATCTAAAACTTTCAACACAACTATAAGCAATTCATTTATTGGAAACCAAACATTAACCACTACAAGTGCAACCACAGATGAACTGATTATAAACAGAACAGGTGGCACAACTGGTATATTCAAAACCACTGTAGGTTCAATTGTTAACACAATACCTACTCCACCTATAGGTTCTATTATGATATACGCAGGAGCGACTGCACCAACTGATTGGTTATTCTGTGATGGAGCAGAAGTAAGTAGAGCAACTTACAATAAATTATTTGCCGTAATTGGTACGCAGTTTGGTACACCAAGTACAACAGCAGTATTTAAAACACCTGACCTAAGAGGAAGATTCCCATTAGGTAAAGACAACATGGGACAAGGATCAGCAGATAGAACTACGGCTGTCTTTGCAGATAATTTAGGACAAGGTGCAGGTGCTGAAAAGAAAACAATTACAAAAGAAAATTTACCACAACACGAACACAATCTTCAAGCAAACAACGGAGATCAGTTCTTTGCATCTAGAATGATTGCAGGTGCATCGGGCGATGCAGAAGTAACAACTAGAAGTGGTCCAGATTTAAATAACACAGCCGGCGCACAACAATTACCTAACACAGGTGGTATTGCAGGCACAACAGGGCAACAGTTAGACGTGATGAACCCATACTTAACAATCAATTACATCATATATACTGGAGGAATTTAATGAGTTACAAGTTGAACAAAACAGATGGTAGTTTACTTGTTGATCTAGTAGATGGTCAATTAGATACTACATCAAGTGATTTAACACTTATAGGAAGAAACTATTCTGGGTTTGGTGAAGTATTGAATGAAAACTTCATTCAGTTGTTAGAAAATTTCTCAAACAGTGCCGCTCCTGTAAATCCTATAAGAGGTCAGTTGTGGTATGATACAACAGAAAACAAATTAAAAGTATACAACGGAACGGAGTTTACGGCAAGTGGTGGTGTTACAGTCCAAGCCACTCAACCTAACATGGTTGCTGGAGATCTTTGGATTGATAGCAATGCAAGTCAATTATATTTCTTTGATGGAACAAATTTAAGACTTGCTGGTCCGGTTTTTTCTAGACAATCAGGAACTTCAGGCTTCACAGTTGTTAGTGTATTAGATACACAAAGTATTACAAACTATGTTGTAAAAATGTTCGTTGGCGGTAGCCTAGTAGGCGTCCACAGTAACGCTTCGTTTACTCCGGCGGCTGGTGCCCAGATTACTGAATTAGTTACAAGTGGCAATCCAACTGGTGCTATTGTAAAAGGTTTTAACACAGTAGGAACAGATTACAAATTTGTGGGAACGTCCACAGTATCAGAAGCATTGGTAGATGGTGCAGGTGTTGTAAGAACTGGTGATCAATATCTAACAGCAGACAGCGACGACACAACTACAGGATCAATTACTGTTCAAAATAATGATGGTATAACAATAGGTCTAAACAATAACACAAAATTAGAATTTACAAATAATGCTTTTACGGTAGCAAATCAACTTACAGGACAAGACGTAGAAATAAAAGTAAGAAGACCTGCTGAAACTTCAGCAATTAAAATTGATACAACAAATGCTAGAGTTGGTATTTTTAAAGCATCACCTTCTAAAACATTAGATGTAGGCGGTGACGTACAAATTGATGGTAACCTAGTAGTAAGTGGAACACAAACATCTATAGATGTAACAACTCTACGTGTTGAAGATAAAAATATTGATTTAGGTAAAGCAGATGACGGCACTGTGGGCAATGATGCGGCAGTGGACGATGGTGGTTTAATATTAAATTCATCAGATGGCAATAAAACTTTTGTATGGAAAGATGGCACAGATTCCTGGACAAGTTCGGAAAACATTGATTTAGCATCAGGTAAAGGAATTAAAATTAACACAAATTCAGTTTTAACTGAAACGGCTTTAGGTGCTTCAGTTGTTTCTGCACCAGGATTGACAACAATAGGAACACTTAACCAAGCCACTATTGCTGATGTTAAGATTGGACCAACAAGTGGATTAATTACAAGTTTAAATGCAAATGCACTTAAATTAGACAGTGCAACAACATCAATCGAAGTACAAAATAAAAGAATATCAGGAGTGGCTGATCCGACTTCGGCGCAAGATGTGGCAACAAAAGCCTATGCGGATGGAAGCACGGTTATTGGTGTGCAATTAGATATTACAGGTCTAGGTGCAAACGCAGGAAATAATTATGCACCTGTAGGAGTATTACTTGAAAAATTATTCCCTGCAGGCGGATACGATTCAACAAGTCCACAACCACCAGGAAGTGGAAACCCATCAAGTCCATTCTTTAATTCAAGTATCGCCGCTAGAGCACAAGGCGTTATTGCTAGAATAAGAACACTTGATTACGGATCTACAGGAGGTTTTAGCATACCTAGTATTAGTTTAGGTGCTTTCAAAAACTTTACACCTGTTGATCAAACAATCACGGCGGCACAGAGAACTATTGCTTCTGTAACAACATACGCACAGGATAACGCATTAGGAAATACAACAAAATTAACAATGAGTGCGGCACACTTCTATGAAACAGGACAAGCGATTGTTGTGAACGGTACAACATTCAGTGGTGGTATAGGTACCATTGACGGAAACTATACAGTTCAATCAGCAGAATTTTCTGCAGAAGCGCCTAACTATGTGTCCATTACAATTAACTACGATTCTCAAGCAAGTGGCTTGTTAGGTGGTAATTACAATGCTTCAAGCGGTACCGCAGAAAGAACACCTGTGGTAGGAAGTGCAAACAAACAAGTATTAGAAGATATCAGTGATCCTACAGGCGTAACTGGTACAATAACTTTTGCTCCAACAACTAAAATACTTCAGTTTGGTGTTAACAGTGGAGCATGGGAATTTGACAGAGAAATTGTATAGGATATCGATAAATATTAGAAACAAAGGGCAATATGGCATACACAGTTAATAAATTTGACGGAACATTAATAGCAACAGTAGAAGACGGTACTATTGATAACACAACTAACCTGCGATTTATAGGTAAAAATTATGCTGGTTATGGTGAAATTCAAAACGAAAACTTCTTGCATATGTTGGAAAACTTTGCAGGCGGTTCTGCTCCGTCTAGACCAGTTGCTGGTCAAATGTGGTATGACAGTGCAAGTGCAAAATTAAAGTTTTATGATGGTTCTAAATTTAGAACAACAGGTGGTGCTGAAATAAGTGCTACTGCTCCTACAGGTTTAACAACTGGTGACTTTTGGTGGGACACTGCTAACAGCCAATTATATGCTTGGGACGGCTCTAGTTTCATTTTAGTAGGTCCGCAAGGTGTAGGATCTACTGTAACACAATTCACTAGTAGACAGATACAAGATACTTTAGGTTCTCAACAACTTATAATCGAAGGTAAAGTAAACAACATCACAGTTGTTACTTTTAGTTCAACAGAATTTACAATAGACTCAACGCAATCATCAAACACAATTACAGGTTTTGATGTAATCAAAAAAGGTATCACATTAGTTAATACGCAAAGTGCAACTAATGGTGTTACGTCTACAGATCACAGATTTTTTGGAACAGCATCTAACTCAGATAGATTAGGTGGATCACCTGCAAGTGATTATTTAAAATCATCAGCAACAAATTTTTCATCCATAGTAAGATTTGCAGATGTTGGTTTTACAGTTGGTGATTCAAATGATTTAAAAGTTTCAATAGAAAACGGAAATGAAGGTGCTATTGCAAACGAAGTAGGAACTAAAATAAATTTAAAAGTAAATGTTAACAATGTAGTAACAAGCATTGCCGAAATTGATACAACAGGAATCAATCCAGGAAGTGGTAACAGAACATTAGGAACTGTGACTGACAAATGGTTTGAAGTACACGCAACATCTTTAAAAGGAAATTCAGACACAGCCACAGCAATTTTACAAGGTGGAACATCTTATCCAGGTAGCACAACTGCACAGGCGAACACTGTTGCATTAAGAGACGCAACAAACACTATCGCGGCTACTACTTTCAGTGGTAGAGCGACACAGGCAAATTATGCTGACTTGGCAGAGATTTACAAAACAGATCAAGAATATCCAGTGGGTACAGTGGTATCAATTGGCGGTGACGCAGAAGCAAGAGCGGTTGAAACCGGTGAACCAGTTTTGGGAGTAATATCAGAGAATCCAGGATTTTTAATGAACAAAGACGCTGAAGGACAAGCGGTTGCTTTTGTTGGTAGGGTACCAGTTTTGGTTAAAGGTGCTATTACCAAAGGCGAAAGAGTATATGCAAACTGTGGCGGTTTTGGAACAACAGACGCAAATGGTGAGCAAATTGGTTTTGCCTTAGAATCAAATTCAGACGAATCCACGAAACTTGTTGAGGTAGTATTGCGCCTGGTAAATAACTAGAAGGAGCAATAATGGCTTTAGTTACAGCAACAAGATACAACACATTAAGACAATCAGTTACAAATGTTTTAGAGACAGGATCTGGTGACAGTGGCTACGGTCAAACTGCAGGTAGTTCAAATATCAATGCAGGTGACTTAATCACTGCGGCACAAATAAACAATATCTACGAAGACATCAGAAAATGTTTTAAACACCAAAACGGTGGTAATCCAGCAAGTAACCAATTACAACAGGTTAGTGCAGGAGACCTAGTAAAAGATAATGATGGTGTAAACTATTCTGGTTGGGATCAATACGAAGCACTAGCACTTAACATCAGCACAAACAGATTGACTGTGGCAGGTGGACAACAGGCTATTGTTTCTACCTCTTCAAGAACTAGAGGAAGTTGGAACGGAGATATCAATTTAGTCTTAGATGTATCTTTTGCAAATGCAGACGCAAGAAGATTTTTCTTTAACCAAGGAGGATTCATAAGATTAACAAGTTCAGTGTCAGGTGGAAGTTCAAAAGACAGCGATTGGAATACAATGTTATCAGGCGCTGGCAACGTGGATTTCAAAGCACATGGAACTACTGCTTCAGGTGGACAAGGAACTGCTTCAGGCTCTTTAGGAAATTATGAACTTACAACTTCATATCAATACATTTACCAAAGATTCGATGGCGGATCAGGAGCCTATAGTGCCAACGACTATTACATAGAAGCACAGGCGCCAAATGACACTTCAATCAAATTCAGATTAGTTTGGAGAGACCAAGCAGGTGGTAATATTGACGAGTCAGTATCCAATTTAAGTTACGATGCAATTACTGGTACAGCACAAACAGATATAATTGGTACAGCACCAGGAGTTGCAGAAGGTTCCGGCACAAATTTCTAATATCTTATTTGACTAAAATCCAAAAATAAAGTATAATATCTTGTAATATTATGGATAATTCAATCAAAGAATCTTTAGAACACGCAAACAAGATGAGAGTGTTTAACAATCAATTACGATTGTTGAAAGAAAAATATCTTGAACGTAACATTTATTTTACAATTGGTCATCAATTTACAATTAATCTCCAACTTATAAACTACTGCATCACACTCAAAAATCAAAATAAAATTAAAGACGTAATCATGTTAGATGATTATGACCTTCCTGTGCGAATTGCAGATTTAGAAATCTTCTATAATAACATAATGGATCTTTATCAACAAAATCTTAATGCATATATTGTTGAGTACAATACACTTGTACAAGACAAAGGCAGAATTTAATGAGCAAAGGTGTATTACTATTCGCTTTTAATAATAAAGCAGTCAATTACGTAGAGCAGGCTGAGTTTTGCTGTAGAAAAATACGACAGCATCTACAACTACCAGTAACAATCGTTACAGCAGACATGGTGCCCAATAAAGATTTATTTGACAAAATAATACGTATCCCAAAAGAAGAAGAACAAACTAGAAATTTTTACGACGGTGAGATAAAAAAGAATGCCTTTTGGAACAACAAAGCAAGGACTTCTGCTTATGATTTATCTCCTTATCACGAGACTCTTGTTATGGATACAGATTTCATAGTTGAAAACGATTTATTGTTAAAAGTTTTTGGCAAAGGGCATGACTTCTTAATAAATCAAGAAGCACAACATCTAGATTATGAAAGCAACATGACTGATGATATGCAGTATATCAGCGACAGCGGTATAAAGATGTGTTGGGCGACAGTGTTTTACTTTATGAAGACTGATAGAGTAAGAAGATTGTTTACACTAATAAATCATATCAAGGATCATTGGAGTTTTTACAGATTCAGATATCAACTATTGCAAAATACATATAGAAATGACTTTGCTTTTGCAATAGCATTACACATTTTAAATGGTCACATTGCCAGCGATTGGCCAATCAAATTGCCTATAAAATTGTTCTACATAACAGATCGTGACAAAATTATATCATACAAAGACAACACATGGCGATTCAAATTGCAGGGAGGTTTGGATTGTAAGATAAAGGACATGAATATTCATGTGATGAATAAAATTGGATTAGCAAAGGTTATTAAAGATGAGTAAGGGTATTTGTTTATTTGCACAAAAGAATGAAAAATCAGATTACTACAAACAGGCTGTTGCCTGTGCAATGAGTATCAAATCATTCAATAAAGATGAAAAGATATGTTTGATTACAGACATGAAGATAGCAAAAGATGATGAAAAATATTTTGATGTAATTAAAGATATACCTGGAAAAGATTTAAGCACTAATTCAAAATGGAAAATTGAAAATAGATGCAAAATTTATGAGACTTCTCCCTTCGAGCGAACAATAGTGCTAGACGTAGATATGCTTGTATTAGAAAATTTAGAAAACTTTTGGAATTTATTACTGCCATACGAGTTATTTTACACCAGCAAAGTGAAAACATACAGAAATGAACTGGCTAAAGACGAATATTATAGAAAAGTGTTCATAAACAATGACCTGCCTAACGTGTATTGTGGTTTACACTATTTCGTGAAAAATGAAGAAAACAAGAAATTTTATGCTCTAGTGGCGGACATAGTAGAAAATTATAAAACTTACAGCGAACGTTTCGCAAATAAATCAAAACAATCCTGGTGCAGTATGGATGTTGCAACATCAATAGCCATTAAATTGCTTAACAAACAACATCAGGTTTTTAGCAAGAGCAACGCACTTACATTTACACATATGAAGCCAAAAATACAAAATTGGAAAGCCGATGTGCAACAATGGACAGCATATATTGATTACAACCTCAATAAAAATAAAGAACTCGCTGTGGGGAATATCATTCAATCAGGAATTTTCCATTATGTGGAGGACAATTTCATCAACGAACAAATTATGGAGAACTTGAAATGACCAAGCCATTTGTACGTCCACCACTTGTAATTACCACAGAGCCAACAAAGCATAATTTTTATCTAAAATTTGATCCCGAGACTGGAATGGTCAAAGGTTTGATTCCAAAGAAAGAAGGAAATTGTGTTGAGATAGATGAATATCTTGCACATCAGATACAAAAAGGTACAAAAACATTTTTCGATTTGAAAGTAGAACTGCAAAATAATGAATATGTGTTGGTGCAAAAAGACGCATTACAGGTCAAAGAAAATAAAGTCGACAATATGAGTGTTGTTGAGAACAAATTTTTATATGAAATAAAAAACAACAGCAAAGATAGTTGTATAAGATTTAAATTAAACAAAAAATTAAAAAAATTTATAGTTACAATTGATAAACAATTATCTGATAATCTTTCTAACACAATTGACTTTCAAAAAACAAACAAATACAATTTTTTTACAACAGATCAGGATAATACATCTATAGTAGATAGAATATTAGAAATAAATCTTAATGATCTATTAAAAAAGAAGCAAGTTGAAATAGATTATGTGGTAGATTTTGTGCCAAGGTTGTTCTGTAGGAAGTTATACAATTATTCTTATGAGGTAGTGGATGAGTTTTAAGATTGCTGACATAGATTTTGTGTTCTTAAGTTATGATGAACCAAATGCTGAGAAAAATTTTGCAGATTTAAAACGCAAAGTGCCATGGGCAAAGAGAGTACATGGTGTATATGGATTTGATGCGGCACACAAAGCCTGTGCTGAAGCATCTGACACAGAACGTTTCATCACTGTTGATGGTGACACTATAATAGAACAAGATTTTACAAAGGTTATGGTAGACTTCCCTAGTTTGGGAGTAGATAATTCATATCAATTCAGTTGGTGTGGTCGTATAGACCTAAATGGATTGCAATATGGTAACGGCAGTTTGAAATGTTGGACAAAAGACTTTGTAATGAATATGAAAACACATGAAAATCATGATGGCAAAGATAAAAATGTAATTGAATTTTGTCATTTTGACAATTACTATCAATTTAATGAAAACTTTTCAACAAGTTTTATCAATGCAAGTCCTTTTCAGGCTTGGAGGGCAGGTTTTAGAGAGGGTGTGAAGATGAGTCTAGATAGAAACGCAAAAGTAAATGATCTGAAAGACTTGTGGTGGCAAAATTATCAAAGACTTCTTGTATGGCTAAACGTAGGAGCAGATGTAGAACATGGTTATTATGCAATACACGGAGCAAGACTTGGATGTTATCTTGTGAATTGTACTGATTGGGATTTGGTAAAGACACGTGAGTTTGATTTTTATGAAAAATACTGGAGATTAGATCTTAATCCAAACGACAATGATAATCCATTTACAGAAGAACGTTGCAAAAAAGAAATTATAGAATTAGGTGAAAAAATTAAAGACAAACATGATATTGAATTCAGCATAAACCCTTTAAGTCCAGAGCAAAGCAAGTTCTTCAAAGAAGTTTATTTAAACACTCCAAGAATATGGAAAAGGAGAAGAAATGTTTGATATAATTTTTATTTCATACAAAGAACCTAATGCTGAAGAAAATTTTAAGCATTTACAAAATAGATTTCCAATAGCACAAAGGGTACATGGGGTCAAGGGAATACATCAGGCACACATTGAAGCGGCTAAAAAAGCACTTACAAAAATGTTTTATGTGGTTGATGGAGATGCGATAATTGAAGAAGATTTTAAATTTGATTATGCAGTTCCAGAAAAAGATATGAACGCAGTACACGTGTGGAGAAGTAAGAATCCGGTCAATAATCTAGTATATGGATATGGAGGAGTCAAACTTTTGCCCAGGGATTTGACGTTAAATATGAGTATAGGAACTACTGATATGACTACAAGTATAAGTGATAGATTTAGACCAATGGAACAGATATCAAACGTTTCTGCGTTTAACACTAGTCCTTTCAACACTTGGAAAAGTGCTTTTAGAGAGTGCGTAAAACTATCTAGCAAAGTCATTGACAGGCAAGAAGACGCTGAGACAGAAGCAAGATTAGATGCTTGGTGTAAGTCAGATGATTTAGTTGCAGTAGATGGAGCAGTTGCAGGCAGGAAATATGGGACTGAAAATAAAAATAATAAAGAAGCAATATCTAAAATAAATGATTTTGCATGGATAGAACAAATTTATAAAAATGGAAAATAATTTTAATATACCTTTTAACAACATAGTTCATTTTGGACAACAAACAATGTTGGATTCCAAATTATTTTCAGTAAGTTGGATCTTGAGTAGATTTTGCAATTATGATTGTTCATATTGTTGGCCTTATGCACACAGCAAAAAACCTGACCATCGACCATTAGAACAATATAAAAATACAATAGACGAGATAAAAAGACAAGCAAGGAAAAATGGATTTACAGATTTCCATTTCAGTTTTAGTGGTGGAGAACCTACTGCATATAAAAAATTTTTAGAACTAATTGAATATTACAGTGGTGATAACGAAGCAGAATATCAAAGTATTCATATGACAACTAATCTAAGTCCCGGTATCAAATGGTGGTCACGTTGGATAGACGCAACAAGAAAATTATCTCGTAGATCAATCACAGCAAGTTTCCATCATGAATTTGCAAACGAACAAGAGTTTGGCGACAAGATATTAATGTTAACAAATCATGATGTTTTTGTAACTATTAATCAAGTAATGGTGCCAGACCTTTTTGATGAATTGTATGCAAGATGCAAAAGGTTTTGGGATAGAGGTATAAACGTAACACTAAAACCTATGAGCGATCCTTCAGCAAGTTTTATTGTAGATGGATACACTGACAAACAAAAAGAATTATTGCAACAAGGATTTCCGCAACAATTTCCAAACAAACAATATAATAATTATGACAGTTTCGAATCTAACTGGGCAGACGGAATCGACAACAAGATATATCAGTTAAAATTAATAGACAAGGAGAAGAAAGAATACTTCCTTGATCAGGCAGAAAGATTGAATGCTTTCGGATTTAATAAATTTAAAGGTTGGAAATGCAATGCTGGTTTTCAAAGTTGCATAGTACGGGAACCTGGCGGAGAAGTAAAAAGAAGTTATAGTTGTCACGACCAACCATTGGGTACTATTGAAGATGGTTTTGATTTATTTAATATGCCTATGCCATGTCTGACTCCTAGTTGTGTCAGTAGTGCTGATAGTAAAATACCAAAAAGGAAAATGGCAAATGTATAATTTTACAGATATTAGAGATGTGCATTTAGAAATTACCAGCAAGTGCCAGGCAAAATGTCCTATGTGTCCAAGAAGGATAAATGGTGGACCTATGAATCCATTTATTAAATTAGATGATATCACGATAGATAGATTCAAAGAATGGTTCCCAAGACATTTCATACAACAATTGAATAGTATGTTTATGTGTGGTAATTTAGGAGATCCTATAATAAGTAAAGACACTTTAAAAATTTTTGAGTATCTACGTGCTGTTAATCCACGTATGAAACTTTCTATGCACACAAACGGAAGTGCTAGAGAGCCTAGTTGGTGGAAACAATTAGCACAGCACAGAGTTATTGTAACTTTTGGAATAGATGGATTAGCGGATACACATCATCTATATCGTATATCAACAAACTTTCATAAAATAATAGACAACGCAAAAGCATTTATAGGCGCTGGCGGTTATGCGAAATGGCATATGCTTGTATTTGAACACAATGAACATCAAATAGATGAAGCAAAACAAATGTCTATTGACCTTGGATTTAAATTATTCACAACTAAAAATACAACAAGATTCAAAGATGATTATTTTCAAGTTATAGATGAGAAAGGAAAACCTCTTCACAAGTTAAGACCTTCAGAAAAAAGTAAAGCAATGAAACCAATGATGGAAAAAGCAAGTCGACAGGACAAGCCAACCATAATTTGTAAAGCAAAAAAATACAATCAAATCTATGTAAGTGCTTGTGGCAATGTATCTCCTTGTTGTTGGTTAGACGTGGAATGGATGCCACCAACACAGCCTTCGAGAATGGACTACATGAAAAAGATAAACACTTTTCCAAATCTTTACAAAACGTCTTTAGAAGAAATTTTTGCAAGTAGTTTCTTTGACGACATAGAAAGAACATGGGAAATTACTCCACTGCGTGAGTGCAGTAGGCAGTGTGGAGAATTTGACAAATTAGGTGCTCAATTTGAAAATTAACATTAAAGATATATTATTTTGGATGGATGCAATCAGGCAATCTGATGACAGGTATCGCACACTCGAAAGTTTCTGGAAAGGTCAAATTAATAGTAAGGTTTGGCTCATAGAGCATTTACAAAGATACCAGCAGAGTTTACCATACAATATATTGTTGTGCGGTGGCTGGAACGGAGTGTTAGCAACTTTATTGTTCAATAGTAATCTTGATATCACACGTATAGTGAGCATGGATGTAGATGCAAAATGCGAAGACATAGCCTACAATATGAACAAGGATTACGAAATGGAAGGTAGATTCAAAGCAATCACTTCGGATATGTTATCATACAACGATTACAATAAACACAATTTAATTATTAACACGGTTTGCGAACATTTGACTCCAGAACAATACAACGAATGGGTGGATAGACTGCCATCAAATAAAAGAATTGTTCTACAAAGTAACGACTATTTCAGTCATAACGAACACGTAAATTGTAAACAGACATTGGAAGATTTTCAAAAAGATTGTAAAATTGAAATTGATATGGCAAAATCTATGCCAACAGAAAAGTATAATAGATTTATGATAATAGGACACAAAAAATGAAAGCACCAGTAAATTTTTCAGATAAAGTTGCCTATAAAATTACAATGTTTTTAAGATGGTTGGCTGACACATTTTTTAAAAAACGTTATGGACATAGAGCAGTGGTTTTAGAAACTGTTGCAGGTGTGCCAGGAATGGTTGCAGGTATGTGGAATCATTTGCGTAGTCTAAGAAAAATGAAACCAGATGACAGAGGTTGGATTAAAACATTATTGGCAGAAGCGGAAAATGAACGTATGCATTTGATGATTTTTATAAGAATAGCAAAGCCTAATTGGTTTGAACGTTGGGCAATCATCACAGCACAATTTATATTTTGGCATTTCTATATGTTCCTATACATATTTTTTCCGCAGTGTGCTCACAGAATGGTTGGATATTTTGAGGAACAAGCCTGTATAAGTTATACAGAATATCTAAAAGAAATAGATGAAGGAAGGACAGAAAATATTAAAGCACCTAAAATAGCAATTGATTACTACAAACTTTCAAAAGATGCAACTTTGCGTGATGTGGTTATTGCTGTGCGTAAAGATGAAGAAGGCCATCGAGATGTAAATCATGAAATGGCAGATCAGATTAGAAGAAACAGGGCAGGATTAATATCATGATAATGAGCAACAAAGACATAGAAGAATATCATAATATTGGTTTAGATACAGCAACAAAGGTCTTTAATAAATTTAAAGATGGTACTTTGCCTTGGTTAGAATTAGATATAAATTTTAAACCCTTTATTGACAGTGCAGAATTAAATTCTGTTGCACCGTACTATGTTCCACACAGAAGTGATGAGTACGGAAATAAAGGTTGGAGCAGTTGTTGTTTACATGGTTTAGGAATGGATTTAACTGAGGTAGCAGGACAGTATGGATACAAAGATGAACTAAATGCTCCATATGATTGGACAGCACTGACAGAAAACGCACCAATGGCAACTAAATTTTGGAAACAATTTCCTGCTGAAAGATACAGTAGAATAAGATTTATGAAATTAGAAGCACATGGAAAAATTGAATGGCATGACGATCATCCAGGACACGAGTTACCAGATGATCTTTGCAATTATCTGATTCCAATTAATGTTGCAATAGTAAATCCAGCATTATGTTATATGGAAATTAAAGACCATGGACTTGTTCCGTGGCTCAATGGCAAAGTGTATCTCATTAATATCTTAAAGCAACATAGAG
>TARA_B100001115_G_scaffold47585_1_pt1 | contig 35952 bp, 37 predicted proteins | sample TARA_B100001115 | Tara Oceans TARA_B100001115 (sample SAMEA2622652) | marine metagenome | biome: marine biome (ENVO:00000447); feature: surface water layer (ENVO:00002042); material: "saline water (ENVO:00002010), including plankton (ENVO:xxxxxxxx)" | depth 5 m | reverse complement strand
GTACTAAACTCAGATGGAACTCCACATAATTCTAACGGAAGAGCGACAATTGAAGAAGATGATGATGATTTCTGGTTTGGATATGAACAGGAATATTTCCTGTGGGACCCAGAGACAAATCTCCCACTAGGATTTCCAAGGGATCAAACACCACAGGGCCAATTTTATTGTTCTGTCGGAGGGAAGAATACATTCGGACGGGACATTATTGAAGCGCATCTCGACATGTGTTTAGATGCTGGACTAAACGTAGAGGGAATAAACGCAGAGGTTGCAGTTGGACAGTGGGAATATCAGATATTCGCGAAAGGGGCAAAGGAAGCCGGTGATCAAATATGGGTTTCCAGATACCTCGCAGAAAGGAATGCAGAAAAATACGGATTAGCCATTGAGTGGCATCCGAAGCCGTTGGGCGCTACAGACTGGAACGGATCTGGCATGCACGTCAATTTTAGCGACGGTCAGATGCGCGAGGTGGGAGGCGAGGCTTTGATGAATCGGATTTGCGAGGCATTCGGAGCCAATATCAAAGAGCACATTGACGTTTATGGTGCCCACAATGAAGAAAGATTGACGGGATTACACGAAACACAATCCATACACGAATTCTCGTACGGAGTCTCGGATCGCGGTGCATCAATAAGGATCCCCATCGGGACAATCGAGGACGGTTGGAAAGGACGTCTGGAAGACAGAAGGCCCTCTTCCAACGGGGATCCATACAAAATCGGCGCAGTAGTGATTTCAACCACAAAGTCATCATACGAATAAGCTCTGACCGCACACAACCGGTCCAGAGGTTCGATAAGGCTCAGGATCACGTCATGACATTGTCTTTGCGAATGAACGACATCGGGAAAGTCACTCCAAAAGACGACCTTTGACTGAGATTTCCTCGTACGAATCAACGGCGTTTTGCAATTTTTCATTCAAGTCCCGGACCTTTGATTTTGACACTTTCTGCTTTCCATCCGAGAGATGGATAGTGTAGTTTACCTTCTCAGAAGTTCGTGTATCAGAGAAGTCACTCCTTTGGTGGGCCCCTCGGCTTTCTTCTCGGGCGATCGCAGAGCGAATCGTGGCCTCAGCGCTGTCAATGGAGCCCAACAGGTCGATGGCCAGTGCCAGATCGGAGAAACCCTCCGCACTTGGTCGAACATCCACGTCTTCTGAGGCATGTTTCACTTTCATGAGCTCCTTGAGCGCGTATTCTAACCCCTCTCCAGATCTTACCACCCCGCAGTAATTCCACATGATATCTCTGACCGCTCTCTGGAGGGGCCTTGCCAGCTGTTCCCCGGGCGTTGTCAAATTGTCAAGTTCAATTATCGCATCTTTGATGACCTGCCTGTTCCTCATCTGCATATCCAAATCGAGAGAAAATTTAGCAGCCTCTGCTCCAGCTATTTTGCCAAAGACCAGAATTTCCGCAAGTGAATTGCCCCCTAGTCGGTTGGCCCCGTGGACTCCGGATGTACATTCCCCTGCGGCATACAGTCCTCGGACGCCCGTTGAATGCGTGTCGGGATCTACAACTACACCGCCCATGCTGTAGTGAGCGGTTGGTGCAACCTCCATCGGGCTCTTGGAGATGTCGAGCATCTGTGATTCCATGAATTGCCTGTACATTCTGGGAAGCTTCTCCAGAATCACTTCCTTGTCCACGTGGCTTATGTCTAGGTACACTCCGTTGTTTGGTGACCCCCGTCCTTCTTGGATCTCTGTGTAATTGGCCAGTGCGACCCTGTCTCTCGTCGATAGCTCCATTCTTTCACTGTCGTAATCCTGCATGTACCTCTTACCTTCCGAGTTCGTCAACCGGCCCCCTTCCCCCCTGACAGCCTCGGTAACGAGAGTACCGGCTAGTGTCTCTGGGTGAACCATTCCGGTGGGATGGAATTGGACCATCTCCATGTCCGCCAGTTTGCAACCGGCTTGAAGAGCCAACCGCATTGCATCGCCGGTATTTTCGTCTCTTCGCGAGGAACTACGCCTCCATATCCTGGTGTGGCCTCCTGCAGCGAGGACCACTGAGTCCGTAAGGAAAACAGTCCTGCCTCCTGAATTAATATCGAAACCCACTGCCCCGAAGCACTGTTTTTGTCCGTTTTGAGTATTAACGAGTAGTTTTGACACATAGGTCATGTCAATTATTGGTATATTCAATTCCTCTACCTTGGAAACGAGTGTGTTCAATATCGCACGACCAGTGTAATCCCCGGCATAGCAAGTCCTTCTGTGGGTATGGGCGCCGAAGTACCTTTGATCCAGCTCCCCGTCGATTGTTTTGGCAAATGGCGTCCCCCAGTCTACTAGTTCTTGCACTCTGTTGGGGGCATCTTTTACCAAGATCTCAACCGTTCTTGGATCCCCTATGTGGTAACCCTCCTCATATGTATCCACGAAATGTTGTATCCAGTCGTCTTCTGGATCCACTGTACCAAGTGCAGCATTGATGCCCCCTGCGGCCAATGTGGTATGAGCGTCATTTCGTATTCTCTTTCCGATAACAAGAACCTCGCAACCGGCATGATGTGCAGCAATCGCAGCACGTAGTCCGGCCCCACCAGAGCCAATTACCAGTACATTGCATATTTTGGTTCTGTATTCACTATTCATTTGATCACCTAATTGGTCTAGGGGGCGATTTTTGAGAAAAAAAAACCTCCTCGTCCACTGCCCTTCTACGTTTAGGTTAACCCTAAATCCCTCATATCAACATGACGGATTTACTTCGAGCACTCACCATTTTTGCGGAAGCATGGGTCTGTTTTTGAGTAAGTTCTTTGAACATCCCATTCCAATTTGGGTTTGAAACACGCATGCCCAAGGTAAAGAAGCCAAAGAGTGGATGGTTCATCCCCAAAAAACGAAAGGTCAGGAGGGGCCCCAGGGTAAAACCATCCGAGAAGGGATTGCCACCGTGCCCCTCATGTGGAGAGTGGTCTATGCAGAAAGATGAGATCAGAAACGAGATATTCTGCGGGGTTTGTGGAACAACATCATGATCCGGCAGTTCCAATATGTCTACCCACCTCCCCGGGGCGTCGCAGTGATGAGGACACCGACCGGGCTAATTGGGCTCCGAGTGATGGGCGCTCTGAGCGACGGAGTGGTATCATGAGGTGGACTGGGCCTGACGGAAAGGTACATGTCGCAGCTCCTCCGGCGGTGGTTTCTCCACTCGATGGGAACCTGATAATATCGGCAGTGGCAGACCCCTGGCGAATATACGGGCGCATGATGATGACTGTAATCCCAGCTTTCCTATTGTTGTATTTGGCCCTCCTCCTCACGATTGGGATTCTTCAATGGGATCCGATTTTGATCATCGCAGGAGGCACCCTTAGCATCCCACCAGTTTTGTTTATTTTGAAACTAACCAGGCCCCCGGTCTTTCAACTTTGGAGGGCGACACCCAACCCTGCCGGTACAACTCTGCATAATCGCCCTCAAATGCCTGCTCTTACAACTCCCATCCCTACGAATATGAGTAGGCATTTGGCGATGGATAGCACCCCAATTGAATTTCCCCCTTCTTGGGGCCCTTGGGCGCTGTTTGGCGGATCAGTCCTCATCAGCCTAGTGCTATCATTGATCATGGCAGGCACAAACAACTCCCTGCTGTCATTTGTTATCTTCGGTCTAATGTCGGTCCCTCTGTGGCTCGTCGGATTCTCAGTGCCGGTACTGGCTTGGTGGTCTCTGGCGGGTCGTAGGCTTAAATTACATATCAAGAGGGTTGAGGCTGAGGCGTGGTTAATTGCAGGGATGATGAGCGCCTTCCCTGCGTTTTTACTCAATTCTCTTCTATTGCCAGAGCTCATACCGCCTGGGTGGGATTCCTTCAGCCATGATCTTGCCACAGTTGCAATTGGCGCTCCCGTTATTGAAGAATTGAGTAAAGCAAGCGCCATTTTGATTTTTTCAACCTCTCTCAAAGGTCGTAGTAATGGGTTTATGATAGGCTTCAGTGTTGGCCTCGGTTTTGGCCTGATAGAGAACCTACAGTACATAGCCGTTGCATTGTTTGGAGGACCGGTCGACTTGGCAACTACGACGCTGGTTAGAGGTGTCGGATCGATACCCGCGCACGCACTTTGGACGGCGATCGTGGGCTCAGCAATAGGAGGCTATTTCGGCAGCAAGGAAATGGACACTAGAACATCGCGGAAGATAGCAGACGTCCAGATCCATTTGATTGACAAGATTGAGGGCCTCGGTTTCGATCTCGACGGTGATGGGTTGCTTGAAGGATATAGGGGGGATGTAAGTGCCATATCAAATTGGAATTCTGACGGCCACTGGACAATCAAAGGAACAAAACAGGAGGTCATCGATCCCAAACAGGACGAAAACGATGGACGTAGAAGTATCATGATATCGCTAGTGGCAGCGATGATAGGCCACTCAATTTGGAACGCTCTTTCCTTGAGCAGTATCGCCATTTCGAGTTTTCTCTCTCTGGGAGATGTGGCGACAATCATGTTTGTTTTATCGGTTGTATGCACAATGGTGACGGCGGTGATTGTGATCACTTTGAAAGAAATCAAGAATCATTCCGGCGCCAATTCAGGGAAGGTAATTTCAAAATAAACTTAAATCTTTATTCACATTTGTTTAGCCGCTTGTATCAATGCAGGCCACTGACGATATGATTGTCCTTGGATTGATCGGCGGCCTTTTTTTGACGTGTATCGTGACAAGGGCTTTGGACTTTGGTGGCCTCCTCGCCGCTATTCTAATTGGATCAATCATTGGTTTCTACGGCCATTGGACTTGGCTGATCCTGCTTCTTTTCTTTTTGATATCGGCCTCAGTGGCAACCCGATGGAAATATGACATCAAGAAAGAATCTGGATTTGCCGAGGATAATGAGGGGTCAAGGGGCTGGCGTAATGTTCTGGCGAACGGAGGAGCACCAGCAATTGCTGCGATTCTACACCACACCATGGGAGAGCCCGGTTGGGGCGCCATATCTTTTTCTTGCAGCGTAGCCGTTGCGCTCTCCGACACATTAGCTTCGGAAATAGGTGTGCTGGACGGCCGCACTAGAAGCATAGTATCACTACGAGTGGTTCCAACCGGATCGAATGGAGGAATGTCGCCAACTGGAATGCTGGGTTCAGCGCTGGGGTCCTCGTTGATTGCCGTCACAGCAATCGGACTGATGCCGAGCATTCTTCCTTCTGATAAAATTGCATATATTTTGATTATTTCAGCCATCGGTTGGTTGGGGTGCCAAGTTGATTCTGTTCTCGGAGAAACATTGGAAAATACTGGATATTTGGGAAAACACTCTGTGAATTTCCTCGCTACCTCTTTTGGCGCCGTGGCAGGATTCGTTAGCTATCAGTTGTTATTGTGACGTCCAGAGTGCAAGAATTCAACTGCTCAATGTATCACCAAACGCCATGAAGATGCGGAGGGCGGCTGCCATGACCCTTGTCGCATTACTGATTGGCATGCTGCCATTTTCAGCCTCTGCCGAAGATACTGAGGGGCCCGGAGTAGAATGGATCCTGCCCCAAGAGCATAGGTTGTTTCTGAGTGGGGTTCCATCTGACGCTACCATCGATAGGGACTGGCCCATGGTTACTGGCATCCCTGAGGGAGATATCGAATTTGATAAAACATCATCTCTCATCCCAACTAACCTGTTCGATATCTCCTCAGCTCCCCTGTCTGGTCCGGTAGGGGTGACAGGAAATGTCACCGTGGAATTATTTGCTAGTTTATCCACTCAGTCCGACTCATGCAGGCTTTCTAACATAATGCCGGGCACCCCCTTGAGTTCCACCACTACTTTCTATGTTACTCTAACAATGGGGTCTTACGTGATAATGGATCAGGAGCCAACACAAACCATAGTTATGGATGAGTCCTATGTCGCACCCCACCTTTTCAGTGTCACCTCGCAGAATGTGAATACCAGTCTTGGGACCGGCGACATAATCAGTCTAGAAGTTTCAGTTGTTCATGAGTGCGTCCAGACAGGCCACTTGTATTGGGGCACATTTGATGCCCACTCAGGAATAATAATCCAGGGAGATGTGTTATCCCCTGCACTGGAGCATACAGTCGATCCAAACAGAATTGTAAGGATAGAGTTTGACCCTTCATCCCCGTGGGGCGAATCTGATTATTCAACTCAGACCGTGGACGTGGTCGGTCCATACGAAGATTGGGCGGACATGGTTCATTCATTCTATGACGAGGAAAGTCGAATAGATCATTTTGAAGACCCTCATGGATCCGCCGTTGGGGACTCAAACGCGACGTTGAGGACTTGGAGCCTGTCGGAACCTATCGAACCCGGCCGTTACATGATAGACATATGCGTTCAGCTGTCGGACAGACCATATTCAGATAGTTGTGAGGCATACGCGGTCCTAAAATTCAGTGTTAATCCTGATTCAGAGCCTCTTTTGACTTCAAGCGTAGCATCTTTTTTGATTCCAATTGTAATGATTGGAGGAATTTTGGGGACACTTAGGTTCTCACTTCTCCCCACTCCAGTATACGGGGTGTTGTTGCTCCTAGCGCTTGCCTCCTCAATTCCAGCGCACTCACTTGGACCGATCGATCCAGATCCAATTAGGAACGAGGACCACCCACCCTCATTCACACTGCTGCAGCATTCCGGAGGCTCAATGTCCCTGGATGATGCCCTTTCAGGACATGATGCGCTCGTAATCGGGCTATTTGTCCCCGGTTCTCCAAATGCTGTCACTCAATACAACGATTTCAAACTGGCCTCCAGCCTTGCCGACAATGACATCGCCTTCATACAGATTGCGACTTCTCCAGACCTGCTTGCTATCGATGTGGATTCTCACTCCATGCTCGTAAATGATTCCTGGCCCATTCTTCTTGACACGTCAACTCAATCAGCTGGCAAAAGCCTCCCTAGCGGTCCAAGTGATGCTGTAATTGTTCTAGACAACAATGGTTTCGTAACAAATTGGGCGCCAAGAACTATGCCAAGCACCGAAATAATCGACTCATCTTCTGCTGTCGAAAAAAGTTTGATTACAAATCTGCTTAATATGGCAGGCATTGCCTTTTCATTGACTCTGTTACCTATTGTCTTGGTCGCCCTGCCAAGAAGAAAAGAGGTTAGAGATCCTATCGAAGGTGAATTCCCCGGCACTGGTGTGGCGATATCATGGTTGCTTTCCAGCATCACCTTCGGCTTGTGGTTCGCACCGCTGTGTATCATGTCGGCCCTTTTGGGTCAGTCTGCATGGCTTCCAACATCTATCGTGATGGGAATAGCTGTCGTAATTTCGGGTCTTCGCGTGTCCACTAAAGGTCGAATCGGAATTTTTGATGAAATATCCGAACGGATCTACGGAAAACTCCCAGACAACTTAGAACCTTGGACCTCTAAGCAGGAGGTTTCCGATGACTTGCATCTCGGTCTCTGGATTGGTATCATTTTCATGATATCTGAACCCACCATGGTAGTGCAAGGGGTGCTGGCCCCATCCAATGCCTTTCTCGTCGGCTCTTTGGCATCCATTTTCACCTTCTTGTTGTTCTCAGTTATCGGTGGATCGATGGTAGTTTTCATCAAACTAATAGTGGCGGTCCTGGGGGATATTGGGAGAATATTGGGCCCAATGTCTGTCAGGATCAGAACACGTGTTTGGGGCACAGGCCTCACTGCAATGGGCATCTGGTGGACGATTAGGGAATTGTTCTTGATCATAAACACAGCAATGTGATGAACCGTGAGCATCATAAGGGTCGTGCTACACGCTCCTACTACCCAATGGGGGTATAGTATAACCTGGTAGTACTGTGGGCTCCAGTTGCACGGGGATGACGACGCGTGGGTTTCCTGATGGACATGATGACCAACTGGAGCACCGACCCGTCGCGACCCGAGAGCGCGCATCCACCGGGTGCGTGCTGAGCGGAAGAAACCCGCTAGTCTGGGTTCAAATCCCAGTGCCCCCACCAACCATTCATTTCCGTCATTTCGCCAAATCGATGCGGGACTTCATATCCCTGAACCCCCGCCGTCAGCCACATGGCGGGCTTCTCAGACAGGGCCAAGGCCATCAAACCGACCGGTATCAGGAGGATGTTCGACCTTGCAGGCGACGATGCAATTCAATTTGGCCTCGGAGAGCCTGATTTCCAACCACCCAAGATCGCTATTGAGGCATTTCACAAGGCAATGCTGGAAGGGAGGAATAAGTACACATCAACCGGGGGCTTGCCTGATCTTAGAAAAAAGATAGCAGAGACGTGGCATCACATTGAACCAGAGTTGGACGAAACCAGTGTCTGCATGACCATGAGCGGAACCAACGCGCTATTGGACATATTTTTGGCAATCGTGAATCCGGGTGATGAGGTCCTAATCCCGGAACCCTACTTCCCCCTGTACCCCCCAGACGTAACAATATGCGGAGGAACGCCGGTGACATATCCATGTAAGTTCGAGAACGAGTTTGTCCCGCAGGTCAATGATCTAGAAAACCTAGTCAACGAAAAGACAGTTGCAATATTGTACAATTTCCCAAGCAACCCGACCGGTGCGACAGTCGATAAAAAACAAAGGGATGACCTGATATCATTCGCCAAACGTCATGACCTTTGGATCGTCACAGACGAAGTTTATGATAAGATAGTGTACGGCGATGACCATGTTTCTTTCCTCGGAGCAGGGTATGACCAAGTCATTATGCTGAATTCATTTTCAAAGACATTCGCCATGACTGGTTGGCGAATCGGCTATGTGCTCTCTCCGAACAAACATGCCATGGAGCAGGTAACCAAAATGCAATATTACGTCACTGCTTGTTCGAACGATGCAATGCAATATGCGGTTCTCGAGGCGATGAACAACGCATCAGACTATCCAAACACAATGAGGGACGAGTTCCAATCCCGCAGAGATATAATTTCACGTAGACTAAACAACATGGATGGCGTTTCTTGTCACGTTCCGAAAGGCGCTTTCTATGTCTTCCCCAAGATAGAAGTGAAGGGATTAACAAGCGAAGAGTTAGCAATAGAAATGTTGTCTGAGGGTGTACTGTGCAGCCCCGGTTCGGCATTCGGCAAATCAGGGGAGGGGCATCTCAGATTCGCTTACACCATCCCTACGTCAGAGATAGAGAGGGGTATGGACCGCGTGGAGAAAGTGATCACCAGACTCAGGAATTCTGATCTTCAAACGTGAGGGGCGCTTGTTCACCCTCAGTCAACATACCATCCCTCATATTCCCAACCAACTTATTTGGATCCATCCACTCTGGTATCTCATATCCTCCAGCCAATACGGAAATTGTGGTAAATGTCGCAACTGGAAGCACACCCATTGCGACTATCAAATCAATTAACGGAGTTCCAGCTTCATCCTGCTCCACCGGTAGTATTTCCTCCAGGATCAAGATATCGAATTCTATGGTCTGATCTCCCAAGTCGATCCCCATTGCACCTAGCAAGAATCCGAGGATCGTCCTCGCTACAAACCAATACACAATCACGGGCAGCACCCATGATAGTTGCGCTGTTCTTCCGAGGAATCGCCGCATGTAAGTAGCTGGAACAACAAGTTTCTGAGAATACGCAACCTGGATTCTCATACCAATCCACAGGGACACAAGATAGACCAAGCTGACAAGCTCAAGTGTGGCATCGCCCCTGACGATTCCTTCGGGGAGATATTCGATGGCCATAATCGGGAGAGCGATTAAGACGGCCTGTATCGGTATAGCGAGAGTCTGAAGGCCCCCGTGGACGAATATAAGGTCAAATCGGTCCCTTTGTCTGGAAGTAACTGTTGCGAGTAGTCCATAGGGGCTGGAGGATAGGCTTGTCGAAGCCCTGTCTATCTTTCTTGGGTCCCTGCTGCGGCCCCACAACCCCAGGAATGCCAGCCATCCGCCCCTCATGGCAATGGCGGAGGGCATCCAACCGCTCATCACGATTGCCAAAATCAACGATATCATTCCATAGAAAATGCCGGTTGAGCAAATCCAGGGGATGAGATCCCATCTGAACAGTAAGTAGGGGCTCCCGTCAGTCCAGCCGGTTTCAACAAACCTCGTAAGCCCGAATATGACAATTGGAACAAATGAAATTTGCCCCAGGACGACTAACATCAAGAACACCCTGTGGCGGCTGTTCTGCGTCAGCATAGAGCCGGCTGGATTGTTCAAGACGGATAAGGTCTTCATCTCTTTAGCCGCTCAGGGGCCTGCTTAGGGGGGATTATCTCTCCCACCACGTCCAGTCATAATGTGAGAACCTCTATTTGTGGCATGATCAGCGGGTTGGGCCATGTCTGGTCGCTCGGCCGTGTTGCCCCTGCTCCTCGCAGCGTTGATATTGCCCGTTCAAGGAGTTGCATTGAGTGATTCAGGCGGAGATGTAAAATCACACGTTTCAGCTAGGGCTGTGACTGATTTCGAAGTCACGACAATAGAATTTTCCTCTGCATCTAGCTCTTTACCAATCTGGCAACAACCTGATGGGGAACTCGCTGAATACATCGTAAGAGACGAAACCCTCACCATAACTGTGAGAATCACTCAACTCGGAATAGGAGCGCAGGGGCAATATGCGGATTACTACGTCAATGTAACCCACCCAGTTGGCATATCATTAGCAGAATTCTCAGCCAATGTTACCCTCACAGGAGGAGAGGCCAAACAAGAGTCGTTCACCTATGTCCCGAATTATTCTCACAGTGTCCTTTCCCCGGAAGGGGCCTTGAGTGGGGGCTTGTTGGTATCTGTAGAAATAGATTCTGGAGTCGGTATTGATGAAGATCCATCCAATGACGTACTATCGCGAGAAATTCCCGTGGCCGTGATTGACGACCCTCTGGATGAAGGGTGGTGCTCAGATGTCGATGGAGACGGTGTTATCAACTGCCCCAATCCCCCCAATTTGGGTTTGATATGGCTAACTGCTGGTTACGATTCTGACGGAACACTTTCCACTGACCCGGATGACGCAGGCCATTGGAGGCTAGACTACTCAAATACCACATCAGCCGTCGGGGACTCACATTGGAGGATATCGGGAAATAGCCAGCTAGATTACGCCAGTGGCAGGATTGACAGGCTGCATCTAGGTTTCAGGGCCGCCGATACCGCATGCAGTGATACAGGACACGGACTTGGTGCCGGCAGTTTGGATACACAAATCAGTACGGTGCATGATGCTTTCATGTGCGGCGCTGTTGTGCGCGGTTACCAATTTTATTCCATGCAGTTAGTCACCAACGCGAGAGGCGCGATGGGGCAGGGAGACTCAGTCACACTCCAAGCAGTCTCAGGCCTTGATGTCAAAGAATTAAATTTCACAAACATGACATTGCCTTCCAATGACTCGTGGGAACAGGTAATTTGGGACATGTCAGATGTGCATGCTCAGCAAGAATACCGACTTTCATACCTCTTTAGAAGCGATGGCACGAGTGCCACCCCGGGGATAGAGATTGACGGTTTCCTCCTCTTCGCTATCCAAAAGATCCCCGAATACACCATTTCCGTGGACTGCGCTGGAGATTACAAAGAGGGGATAGAAGCTCATCCCGTCATCCCAGTTGGGGACCCTATCGAATTAGCTTGCGGCATAACAAACAACGGATACGTCGACATAACTCTAAGGATCTACAGCGAAGTCACCAACTCCTCTTGGCCTGATTTAATCAGAATCGATACTCCAGGTACAAACGACAAAGACTCTTTCATTGTCACTAAAATCATAAAAGCTCAAACAACAATGCCCGCGTGGTTTAATCTGTCCATTCCCGCATCTGTAACTGTCGAGTCACTAGAATGGCACATACACATCAATGACGGCTTGACTAACGCTTCAAAGCTTGAACTCGGGGAGCCAATAGTGCAATACGTCGATGTTCAACCATCATATTCCGGTTTCATAGACCTAGATTTCAATCCCTCTGGCGGCAATCCGCATCTTCAATTGTATCCAGGGGATTCAGGCAGTGTTCCTCTCACATTCAGCAACACCGGCAATCAAATTGGGAGTTGGAACCTCGGAGGCGTCTACCTTGACGAACCCAACTGGGACCCATCAACTCTTATCAGATGGTCCAATGAAACAGGAGCCACAATCGAAACGATATTCACCTCTATCGGAGACGAAATCGATCTAATACCTCATGTCTCAGTTCCCGAGGATGCCATCCCCGGAATATATGACCTCAGGCTTGATGTCAACGGAAAGGCACCCAATAATTTCCCTGCTGACAGAGTTCTGCGGATTGAGGTGCTCAATAAGTTCGAGTTAGAGATAATCCCCGAGTTCAGAGAGCGGACGATTCCGGCGGACAACGCGTCCCGCATAGTGGAACTAGTAATAATCAACAATGGCAACTCAGAGGAGGCATACGATCTCTTTGTGACCGCCGACCCATCCTTAAGGGCCAGACTCAGCACGCCCTCGACACTTGGGATCGACCCCTTCGGAGGGGATACGTCCGTACTCCTTTTGTTACCCATGCCCTATGGCGTGGATAATGAAACATACTTGCTGAGGGTTACTGCACGAAGCCAGTCAAACCCCTTGTATGAAGTGCAGACAACCATGACCCTGACAGTGCCCTCAACACAGCTTGTGGAAGTAGCCGAACTGGATATGTCGGACGAGGTCTACAGGGGGGGCGATGAACCGAGAACTCTGAGGTGGGAGGTCTGGAACCGAGGAAATCAGATGGACCGTTACAGACTATCATTTGATCATCTTACCGATGTCACTGTGGAGAGCGGGGAAGATGGCGACCTGACTCCTTGGATACCTGCTGGCTCTTCATACAACGTCACTGTCTCATACAGCTTTGATTCGGACACCTTTGGCGAGAGAGTAGTCTCGATGGTGGCCAAATCGGACCTTGCGGCACAGAGGAATGTAGTTGTGGAGGATTCCGGTTCAGCTGTTTTTGATGTTGGCTCCGTAGGATGGCTCCAAATATTCCCAGAACAAGCTATGACCACCATATCCGAAGAGGGATCTTACGACTTATTCTTCTCGATACGGAACCTTCACCCCTCGTACGAACAGTTGGTACGTGCCGACATCGACAGGCAGTCTGACCTATTCTTCAACGTCTTCGACGCCCGAGTTGATACCAGTGACAGAGACTTCGTTCTGGGCTCAGATGAGACTCGACTAGTCAAAGTCACCCTCGTAATCGACGAAGACAACCTTCGAAATCTTGAGGATAACTCCATGCTATTTGCGCTGACGCTGCTTGTTGACACTGACATTGACAAAACCAGTAGCAGCACCCCTCTAACAATGCTAAAATCCAATCCCGTGGATGAAGGTCCCAACGTAGAGGAGATTGGCCTTACTCTGGGGAACTATCTTCTCATCGCTGTTGGTGTGATAGGGGCACTGGCCATTCTATTCACGGCTGTAAGGATCGTGCGCGGAGCTGGCGGCCCTATGGAGGAGTACACAAATTTTGAACCACTTGGCCTCCCTCCAGATTTGCCCATCCATGATCACATAGCTAACTCAGCGCTAGGCGGGGCACAAGAAATATTCAGCCAGCCAACAAACCTTCCATCTGAACCCGAGGACCAGGAATGAACCTCACCAACGAGTGGCAGCCCTTATGACGTCAAGTCGTGTCGGTAGCACATACGAGGCATTGCCATGACAAATGGACAGCAACCAATATTCATTCTCAAAGAGGGTACGACGAGAACAAGCGGTAGAACAGCGCAAAGTAACAACATCGCCGCTGCCAAAGCTGTTGCTGAAGCAGTCCGCTCCACGCTTGGCCCCAAGGGTATGGACAAAATGCTTGTTGACAGCATGGGTGACGTCGTAATCACAAATGACGGTGCTACAATACTCAAAGAGATGGACATTGAGCACCCCGCTGCTAAAATGATAATTGAAATCGCAAAGACACAAGAACAACATTGCTTCGATGGAACGACCACCGCTGTTGTTCTGGCTGGAGAGCTGTTGAAGCGGTCAGAGGATCTTATCGAGCAAAACGTTCACCCTACGGTAATATGCGAGGGGTTCCGCCTTGCATCTGACAAGGCAATAGAGCTAATAGAGGACCACTCCATCGAAGTAGACAAAAAAACTCTGACTGAGGTCGCCAAAACAGCCCTTACTGGCAAAAGTGCAGGTGCTGTCAAGGAGTTCCTATCAGATATTTGCGTCAAGGCGGTATTGGCCGTCGCACAGGAAGATAGTGATGGCATACTCGTCGACCTGGATGATGTTAAGGTGGAGAAAAAGCAAGGCGGATCGATCAAAGACAGCTCTCTCGTCAACGGCATAATTCTCGACAAGGAAAGAGTTCACTCAGGCATGCCTAGGTCCGTCGAAGGAGCTAAAATAGCACTCGTCAACTCTGCCATCGAGGTCAAAAAGACCGAGGTCGATGCTAAAATACAGATCACGGATCCTAGTATGCTCTCCCAGTTTCTAGATGAAGAGGAGTCATACATCAAAGGTTTGGTAGAAACCATCTCATCGTCAGGCGCAAATGTAGTGGTCTGCCAGAAAGGGATAGACGACCTCGCACAACACCACATGGCAAAAGCCGGCATATTCGCAATAAGGAGAGCCAAAAAGAGTGACATGGAGGGCCTCTCAAAAGCCACAGGTGGAAGAATAGTCACCACCCTAGAAGATCTATCCAAGGACGACCTAGGAGAAGCGGCCAAGGTAGATGAAAGGAAGATAGGGGATTCAGACATGGTTTTCATAACTGGCTGCAATCAGGCAAAAGCCGTATCCGTACTCCTCCGAGGAGGCACAGAACATGTAGTTGATGAAATACGGCGGGCGTTCGACGATGCCATAGGGGTGGTTTCCGTAGCCCATGAGGATGGAACAGTCCTGACCGGAGGCGGATCCGTACTCGCTGCGCTAAGCAGGGACCTGCGATCTTTCGCAGAGGGCGTCGGTGGACGTGAACAAATGGCCATAGAGGCCTTTGCTGGAGCTATGGAGGTGATCCCACGGACACTGGCAGAGAATGCTGGACTGGACCCGGTAAATACAATCATAGCCCTGAGAAAGGCCCACTCCGAGGGGAAATCGAGGTATGGTGTCAATGTCTATGATGGAGGAGTGGTAGACATGGGGGCTGGGGACGTTTACGAACCCACCAGGGTAGTAGAACAGGCAATACAGTCTGCCAGCGAGACCGCTGTTATGATACTCAGGATTGATGACGTCATTTCCAGCAAGGGAGGAGCCCCAGAAATGGGCGGCGAGTTTGATGGAATGGACATGTAACTCCCCCTCCATGATCGACTACCAAACACAGTGGAAAAATCCTGAAGCCCAAATTCCTGAAACCGTGAAACTTCTCAAAATCCAATGTAGAGCATGATTTGGAATGTTCCCTCGAGACCGTAGAATCACCGCAACAGACGCTTTTCGATTACCCTAGGATCCACATGTTCAATAATCGCCATATGTTCCCTCATATTACAACCGCAAGGTATGGTGATTACAATGTCCTCCGAACTTCCCTTGCTGATACTTTACGGATCCCAGTCCGGCAACGCTGAGGACCTCTGCACCAAAGCCGCCAAAGAAGCCAAATCACACGGCCTTGAACCGATCGTAAAAGGGATGGACGAAATAAAAATTTCCGACCTATCTAGTTACAACAGGGTCCTAATTTACTGCAGCACATGGGGTGAGGGGGAGATGCCTGACAATGCAGAGGATCTTTGGCAGCAAGCCCAAGGCGATTCCCTCCCCTCCTTGACCACCTGCCATTTTGCAGTATGTTCCCTAGGGGATTCGTCATACGATCTTTTCTGTCAATCTGGAAAAGACTGGGACCAATGGTTCGAAAAACAAGGAGCAAATAGGCTGGTCACTAGGGTTGATTGTGACGTAGATTATGATAAGCCTGCAGCACTATTTACTTCAGAAGCACTTTCCCACCTATCCGTAGTAGACTCGTCGGGAGCCTACGACCCAAGCAAAATAGGAGAAGTCCGATCTGTCCCAGAGACCCCTGATGAAAAAGCGATCGAAACGGATCAAAATAAGGATAAAATTGCCGTTGGAGGCGGCCTTGAGGATTTACTCGGAACCGGAGACAGAACACTGAACATATTCTTTGGTTCTCAATCGGGGAATTCCGAACAACTAGCATCCAATTTCGCAAAGAGAGCTGAAAATTATGGATTGAAAGGAATCGTTCATGACATGGACGGCTTTGACATCAATGCCATGGCGTCGATGAAAAGAGTCGCCATCATCTGCTCGACATGGGGCGAAGGAGAGATGCCAGACAATGCAGAGGCCCTTTGGTTGGCCGCCTCCTCGGGAAGCGCCCCAAAAATGGACGGCGTTTCCTTCTCGGTACTCGCTCTCGGAGACACCTCATACGAGTTGTTTTGCCAATCAGGAAAAGATTGGGACAACAAGTTGGAAGAGTTAGGTGCAAGGCGCGTGGCAGCCCGCGTAGACTGCGATGTGGACTATGAGGCCGTAGCATCGGAATGGGCCTCTGAAGCCCTAACCATGCTCTCGGCAGTCGATGACTCAGGAAACTTGCACGAAGAGCTCATTGATTCCATACGCGACATGGCTGATGGCGGTGCAGTGGTAGCCGATGGTGAAGACGGCTTCAGCATCCCAGACTTGCACGGCGAAGAAGTCGAAATTCAACTGGGAGTGTTCAGGTACGACCCTCATGAGAAAACGAGTGGACTCGACACTTGGTTATGCTCGCTCCCAGGCCACATGACCTTGCTCGAGGCCCTCAGGTCCATCCAAAGGACACATGACGGCAGTTTGTGTTTCACAGACGGAGCTCCACATGACCCCAACACCGCCATATCCGTCAATGGACGCATAACTCTCCCCGGCATCACCCGGATAGAGCAACTCTCCAACGGGCGCCCCGGTTCGATTGTTATGAAAATTGAGCCACTTCCCGGTTACGACGTTGTAAGGGACTTATGCGTGGATTTCAGTGCGCTTACAAAGAAAAGACAAGAAGCATCAGTCTGGCATGTGTCTAAGACAAGGGAGGCCCTGAGGACTGATCAGGGGACCCTTATCGGGCCAATGAGTGCTGTCGAAGCCACGAAGCTACATGCCATGTCAAACAGATTCGGATCCCAGATATTGCATTCCTGCTCAGACTCTGTAGCCTATGCTAACTCCTACCTCGGTCCGTCGGTATGTCTAGACCTTTGGATCAAGAAGTCCGATTCCAGAACCTCTGACAAGAAGATCAAACAAATCGACAAAATCCTGAGCGGACCAGATGCGATACTGGCTGAAACCGACTTAGCTCCGATGGCCAGACAACCCCTTGCCGGCAGAGGCGTTCAAAATGCCCTTTCGGAAGCCAGAACCAGTGCATTGGAATCAAATGGGTACAACGGTCGTCATGGGAAACATGTGTGGTGGTATGCATGGACTCTCAAAAGCAGCGGAAGAGTAAATGATACGGTACTCTACAGGCAAGTTCTAGGTCCCCTTGGACTACTCTCGAACCTGACCTCCGGCGTCACAGCAAGAATGCTGACCGGTTTCACAAGAACCGGTGGTAAGATGGTCAACGACATCCTCGGACTGGTAGTACCTCCAGCTGGAATTGGTAAGATGCCCAAACAATTCAACAAGAGAGTGGACAAGCACTATGAAGTAGTATCTATCTTTAACACCCTTGATCGCAGATTCTGAGGAGAAATTGGAATGCCGGTTCGGTACGCATACCACCCCGGAAATGTTGCCCACAGCAGCGCTCCAGAGGTGGATGAGACGATGCGTGCAGCCTGCAGATCCCTAGATGTAGACTTGATAGACATGCCTGGTGCAACCAGCTGCGGTGCAGGTATATTGGGCCAGGCGAACAGGCGTTTGCAGATAACACTCAATGCAAGGACCATGTCCATGGCAGAGGATCTGGGGCTGGATATCATCACCCCGTGTGCCACGACTGCAGCCACCTTGCATGAGGACTTGGAAATGATGAAATCTGACCCGAGCCTAATGGGGGAAGTCAACAAGACACTGCAAAAAACTACTGGAAGATCCCTCGAAGGGTCAATAAAAATTAGACATTTCTTGCATGTCATAGTCGAAGATCTAGGGCTGGATAATTTCCTGAAGAAGGTGAAGAACCCAATATCATCCAGACTAGGACCTTATTATGGCCCGAACCTCCAGCAGGAAGGGCTTGTAGGCGGCGATGATATTTTTGATCCATGGTACATGGAATCGATAATAGAGTCTTCAGGAGGTACGCCGATCAGATATACCTCCAGGACATCATCAGCAGGAACACCGGGGATATTCTCAGAGGAAAATACCGTTCTGAGGCAATCCGCAACGATACTCTCCGATGCCAAATCAATGGGTGCTCAGATGATAATAAGCGCTTGCACGCTGTCCCACGGGGTTCTGGACATCTATCAAGGAAAGGCGTCCAGGTCAACAGGTCTAAACACCAACATTCCTGTAATCCACTTTTGCGAATACATAGCCTTCTTGACAGGCAACTTCCCAACGAGGCTTGCGATGCTCAAGACACGAGTAGCAGTAATCGGCGACTGAAGTACCTGAGGCTCAAAAGTCATCCAACCCAGACTGGCCCCAGGGTCTGAAAGTCTTGGCATCAAGCCCTCCAGCTGATTCAGGAACTCGGGGAGATGCCCCCTCATTTGAGGTGTCTGAAATGGAAAATTTATGTTTGTACCTCTCCCTTTCTTCCTGAATAAATGAAGACGCATCGATCAAACCCTGTTCACTTGAAACCGAGAACGAATCTAGAACGCTATAGTCAATTGGACCAACTAACAAGCTTCTGCGCACCGAATGGATTGATCTTAACATCGCCTCTTCCCTTCTCTGGGAAGAGTTCGCAGCACCCTCGTCCCGAGTTCCTTCAGCTATGAGAACAATTACGTCTCCCTGCCTCCTCCTGCCAGTTCGACCCCTTCTTTGAATGGTCCTTATCTCACTTCCCACGGGCTCATAGAAGACCACGAGGTCGGCAGATGGTATGTCTAGTCCTTCTTCGCCGACAGAGGTGGCAACCAGAACGTTCGCATCCCCTTTCCTAAAGAGGTCTATCGTTTCGATTTGCTGGGAGGAGGTAAGGCCCACGCCGTTCTTTTTGGCCTGACCCACAAATTTTAGCGCCTTCACATCATCAATGTTCTCGATCGCTTTGTGAATAGACGATACTGTGTCTCTGAATGTGGCAAAAATGATGATTTTTGATTTTGGATTCCTCCTTAACCTCTCTACCACAAGCCTTCTTACCGTACCTATCTTGCTATGAATCTCGGTCAATCCGTCCAGCTGGCTCATTAGGGTAGAAACTCTGTGATCTTTGAGAAAATCCCGGCCTGATTTCTTTGTTCTGGATTCGCCCATGGCCTTTCTGGATAAGAATTCCCGCGCTGCACCCACTCCTTGGGATAGTAGATGATTAATGAGGTGGTTGAGCGTCATTGCTAGTGCTAATCTGGAGACTGATGCATATGCAGAACCATCCCCCCTTCTGATAGCTCCTTTTGCTCTGTCCATCGCACCAGAAAGGCCAGCATAGCCTATCCTGCCTTCATGTACATATCTTCCAAGCCTTCTTTCCACGTCCACGAGGCTCTCTTGCCATTCATTGAAAGGATGAGCTAATTTCTTCAAGTCAACGGGGACGTCAACTCTGATTTCAAGGATATCTAATTCAGAGAGGTATTTCTTCACGCTGGAGTCCGAGGAAGACCTCATGTGAATTCTATTGATGGCCAACCTTTTGCAAAGGTCTTGGACATGCCGTTTTGAGTAACCGGGACTGGCTGTCATAGCCAAGATGCGGGAGTCACTACAATCGACGTAAAGGTCAGCTGACTGCCCCATGGCATGATTGCCGACTGAGTGATGGGCCTCATCCAATACAAGCATGGAGAGGTCACTAGGATCCAACAGGCCGTTTTGAACGTCGTTCCGAAAGACCTGAGGGGTTGCAACCACAAGATCCGAAGATTGCCATACGCCTTTCCTTCGTTTAGCGGGTTGGGATCCAGTCAGAGTATTGACCCTGATGTCTTCTGAAAACCAATTTTTGAACGTCTTGTAGTGTTGATCAACCAACCCCACTGTAGGTGCCAATAGCACTGCAAATCCGCTTTCCTGGTGAATCTTTTCAGCCACAACCATGGCAGAGACGACTGTTTTGCCTGCTGCCGTCGGATAAATCAATAGAGTCGATGCTTCAAGGGTCTCCGCTACTCCTTCCAGCTGATACGCACGTGCCTCGATGACATCTTTGCGAAGTAAGGGGTGGATCACGTGGGGGATCATCGCAGGGAGTTCCTTTCGCGCGCGGTTCTAAAGCATTACAATGGAACGAAGAGCTGTTTGGAATGAGTCACTGCATCCGATTCTTTCATAAATGAATGGCAGGTCGCAGGGCCGCTCGTAACGAGGAGTACCAGACATAACAGGGCTCTGCAAATGCACCCCGAGGTCCGCGTCGCCCAATCTGGCGACGAGGTCCGATGTCACGGTCCTCTCCTTTCGCTACGCGCCCGGCGACCGTCGCATCAGCGACCTAAACCGGTAAAAAACACGGAGACCATAACATGGCAGACAAACACCGACCTCGAAGGGGAAGCATGGGCTTTAGCCCGCGCAAGCGTGCTAACCGCCCCTATGGTACTGTCACTGCTTGGCCAGACACCAATGCCCAAGGAATACGAGTCCAGGGTTTCGCCGGTTGGAAAGCAGGAATGACTCACGTTCTGGTAAAAAACACGAACCCAACGTCCACCAGCGCAGGTCAGGAGGTTCGAAAAGCAGTAACAGTTGTCGAGACACCCCCTATGAGAATTCTGGGAGTCAGAGGTTACTCGATGGATCCCTATGGGCTCAGGACTGCTGGAGAGGTTTGGTGCGAGCCAGACGATTTGCCCCCAGGAATCGTACCTAGACTCGCCAACGCAACTCGCGGAGAAAGAGACGCCTCAGAAGGAAGGAAGCCTGCAAAGAGGGGAGGTAGAATACCATCACGATCTACGGGATTCAACCAAACAGCCTACGACGCCCTAACCTCCGCAGATTTGATCGAGGTAAGAATCATTGCGGCCACTCAACCTAATTTGGTATCTGGATCCCCCAGCAAAACTTCCGAGATAATGGAATTGAATCTTGTCGGTGGGACGCCTGTCGAGAAACTTGAGTGGGCGAAGGAACGGCTCGGGGCAGAGATTACAATTGAAGACGTTTGGGAAGATGGGCAGGAAATTGACGTGATCGGAATCACAAAAGGCAAGGGTTTCCAAGGTTCAGTTAAGAGATGGGGTGTTAAACTCCTAAGTCACAAGAATAGTAAGAAAAGACGGCAAGCCGGAAACCTTGGTGACTTCGGTACGGGCTATGTCAGGTCGACCGTACCCCAGGCCGGGCAGATGGGTTACCATCAGAGGACCGAATTGAATAAAAGACTACTACGAATATCAACCCCGCTAACCAACGAAATAACTCCTGCTGGAGGATTCCTCAACTACGGAGAGGTGAAGAATGCCTACGTTCTTGTTCAAGGCAGTCTACCCGGTCCGGCCAAGAGGTTACTCAGGCTAAGAGATCCTATCAGGCCTCGAAAGAACAGCCATCCAATAGATCTGACTTACGTCAGCACCGCATCAAAGCAGGGAGTGTGATAACATGGAAGCGGTAACATATTCTCTGAAAAACACAATCTCGCAGACAGAGGTCGACGCGGGACTTCAGTCCGAATCTTATGCCGTATCAGTAGGAAAAGGGTCCAAAATGGAACTTCCTTCAGCGTTTTCCTCCGAAATAAGAGAAGACATCGTCAGAGATGCAGTTCATTCCTCACGAGCTAATCGGAGACAACCATACGGTCACAGAAATCACGGGGGCAAGAGGGCTCCTCAAGCCGGGATGAAACATTCAGTCGAATGGTGGGGCAAAGGCCGCGGCGTATCACGGATTATGAGAAAGACCGGTCAAAGAACGGCTGCTCAAAACCCACACACGAGAGGCGGACGAAGGGCGCATGGTCCAATGGTAGAGAAAGATTGGGCAATGAAAATGAACTCTAAGCAGAAAAGGATCGCAAGAGATTCTGCGATTGCAGCAAGCTCTAACCCGGAATTTGTCGCACTGAGAGGGCACAAGTTCGACAGCGCTCTACGATTCCCAGTGGTTCTGGATTCTTATGTCGAAGAAAAAGATGGGGCCAGCGAGACACATGACCTCGAGTCGATCCCAATCTCACACGCCACGAGAAAATTCGTAGCCATAATGGACGGAATTGGTATCGGCGCGGATCTTTACCGGGCCAAGAACGGAAGATCCATACGAGCAGGGAAGGGAAAAATGAGGGGCAGGAAGAGAAGGACGCCCAAATCCGTACTCCTCGTGGTTTCAGATATGGGATCACTTGCAAAGGCTGCTAGGAATGTACCAGGAGTAGATGTTGTGTCTGCAAAGGATCTTTCTGCTGAGCACTTAGCACCGGGCGGTGATTTGGGAAGGCTCACTGTGTGGACAACCAAGGCTATCGAGGAGATTAGGTGAAAGAAATGAAAGACCCCTATTCCATAATCCAGATGCCATGGATCACAGAGAAGACACTCGACGCACGTAGAGTATCTGACGGAGATGATAGAAGGCAACAAAACAGCAACAGGTTGGAGTTCATCGTCAGAAGAGAATCCACGAAACCACAAATCAAGGCTGCAGTAGAGTCATTATTGGATGTTAAAGTGGCAAAAGTAAACACGAAAATCACAAGAACTGGCAAACACGCGAGTGTGAGGCTAGCAGAAGGATACGATGCAGAAGAAGCTGCGTTGAAGTTGGGAGCGTTCTGATCTGGGTGATTGACATGGGTAAGAGGACTCGCTCGCAACGTCGTGGATCAAGCCCCAAGAACAGAGTAGCCAGCCACAGATTCCCAGCAGCGAACTCCCTTCCCAGGGTATCAGAGCAAATGGCCGAGGTAATCGACCTTGTTCACAGCCCAGCACACACTGCTCCTCTCGCGAAGGTACGATTCGAAGATGGAACACTGGGCCACATGGGCGCACCCGACGGTATCAGCATTGGCCAAAAGATTGCCTTTTCCTCAAAAGTCACACTCAGACCCGGCAATGTTACCATGCTGGATAAAATTCCAGAGGGCACTCCAGTATGCAATGTTGAAGCAAGACCCGGGGACGGGGGTAAATTCGCGCGATCCGGAGGAAACTCAGCCTTCGTTGACACTAGAATGGGCAACAAGGTTCGGGTAAGACTCCCAAGTGGCAGATTGAAAGACTTGCCAGCATCTTGCAGAGCAACAATTGGCGTTCTGGCCGGACATGGCCGCACCGAGAAACCAATCATGAAAGCTGGGGCGGCGCATAAAAGGGCCAAAGCACGAGGTAAATTGTACCCAACTGTCAGCGGAGTGGCGATGAATCCTGTTGATCACCCCCATGGCGGCGGCAACCATCAGGCCGTTCACGGACCCAACTCTGTTCCTCGTACAGCACCTCCAGGCCAGAAGGTAGGACACATCGCACCCAGCCGAACCGGGCGAGGAAGGGTAAGGAAGGAGTGAGGTATTATCATGGCACGATCAAAGAAAGTTTTCCGGTCCCCCAAACTTGCTAGGCGCCAAGCTAGGAAGAGAAGATCAACCGTCGCCGAAAGACGCAAAAAAGAATTTCTGTGGAGGGGCTATTCCATGGACCAACTGAGAGAAATGCCCCTTTATCCCCCGGATGACGACCCAGACTCACTGAGTATAGTGGCCTTGTTACCCTCAAGGGCCAGACGCTCTTACGCCCGCGGCCTCTCCGAGGATTGTGAGAAGCTGTTGGACAAGTTTGACAAGACAACCGGCTTTATCCGTACTCACTGTCGTGGAATGTACATAGTCCCATCAATGGTCGGCAGGACAGTCGGAGTACACGACGGAAGGCAATTCGTAAAGGTTGACATACAGCCAGAAATGATAGGTCATGCAATGGGGGAATATGCCCCGACAAGAAAATCTGTGAAACACACAGGCCCGGGTGTGGGAGCTACCCGTTCATCCAAGCACGTAGCGTTGAAGTGAGGTGAGATATATGAGCAGAAAACAAGGACAACCACAAAGCGGTTACACCCAACTGCTCGAGGGCTCATACCTAACCACCGCGAGATCGGTGAATGTAGACGTCCATCACAAACACTGTTATCAAATCGCCAAATTCATACGAGGTAAAACGACTGTTCAGGCCATTGAACACCTAGAAAAAGTGACAAAGAAACAAGCAGCAATCCCCTACACGAGAAGGTCTAGGAAGGGAAAGGGCGGCAACACAATGGCCGGACACAGGAAAGGGAAAATGGGGCCAGGAGCATACCCATACAAGGCATCAAAGGAATTCATACGCCTCATAAACAGCGCAATGGACAATGCCAGACAACGCTATGATACCATTGACCCTGAAGAGATGGTAATCACCCATATCGCTGCACATCGTGGTCAAATATCACGCGGCTTTAGACCAAGAGCACGTGGCCGTGCGACTCCAAAAAACCACTATCAAGTAAACCTCGAGATATTTCTCGAGCATTTCGGAGAGACCGAAGAGGAAGATGAATTCTGAGGGATTATTATGGCCAAACAGAACACAATCCGTAAAACAATCCATCGCAATGTCGAGAGGGAACTAGTGCGGGAATACTTACTCAGGGAAACAGAGAGAGCAGGCTACGGAGGACTCAAGTTCAACAGGACGCCGGAGGGAACTGAGGTAACTATACAGGCTGAGATGGTCGGAAGAGTCTACGGAAGAAGGGGCAAAACAATTCGTGAGTTGAATGAGCGTTTGAGGAACGATTTCGATTTGTTCCAACCACAGTTGCAGGTTGAAGAAATAGAGGAACCAAGACTCAACCCTCAAATTATGGCGAGCAGGCTTGCAAGCTCTCTTGAGCGTGGGTGGTTCTTCAGAAGGGCAGGCCATGGCACAGTTCAAAACATAATGGATGCCGGTGCAAGAGGGTGCCTCGTGATATTGAGTGGTAAAATTACGGGAGCGAGACACCGAGTTCAGAAATTCCAGAAAGGCCACATCAAGTATTGTGGGCAGACAGCACTAGATGTCATGGAAAGTGGATTTGCCACTGCTGTAAAGAAACTGGGAACGGTTGGATGCACAGTGAGGATTATGCGCCCCGGAACTCGGCTTCCGCATGAAATCATCATCAGAGAAAGAGCAGAGGCAGGGTTGCCACCAGTTGTCGAGGATGTGGCATGGAACACAGAAGATTCGTCGGATGTGGACAAAAAACAAGGGGAGGAGGAGTGATATGAGCCACCTATCCATGCACGAAATAGACAAGATGTCACTCGAGCAAATGCTGCGCAGACTCGAAGAGCTCAGAGAGGAGTTACTCCAACTACGTGCCCAACAAGCCTTGGGAGGCTCCTCATCCAACCCTGGCGAATTTAAGCAAACTCGAAGAAGCATAGCAAGGTTGTTGACAAGCATCAACAAAGAGAGGAAGGAGTAGAGCCCAGATGGCAGGGATTTGCAATTTATGTGGTCTACCAGAGGAATTATGCATATGTCAGGAGATAGCAAAAGAGCAACAAACAGCAGTCATATCAACAGCAAGAAGGAGGTACGGTAAGATGGTCACAATAGTAGACGGAATAGATGACGCGGCCATCGACATAAACCACCTTGCTAAGACCCTGAAATCTGCGTGCGCAAGCGGCGGAACGGTCAAGGGCCGAACCATCGAGCTCCAAGGAGAGCACAAAAAAAGAGCTGCCAAAGTTTTGGAACAGAATGGCTACAGAGTGGAGGTGCGCTGATGAGCCCATTAAATCAACCGTGGCTCGCACGGACAATCACCGTAGTGGGCTCCACAGACCGCGGCCTGATTGGGCTAGAAGGAATGATAGTTGATGAAACTAAACGTACCTTGAGAGTCAGATCCCCCAAAGGAGTTCACGTAATCGCCAAAAACATCATTTCCTTCAAACTCGATGGAGACGATTTCATAATCGAAGGATCCAAAGTCACCCAAAGACCAGAAGATAGGGTGGCTCGAAGAAACAGGAGGAAACGCTGATGGGAAATATTAGAGATATCGGAATCGACGTTAGCACTCCTGCGGGGGAATGGGATGGAAATGAGAACTGCCCTTTCTATGGGACCCTGAGGGTCAGAGGACAGATAATAGAAGGAAAAATAGTTTCTGCCGAGGGTATGACAGGGTCAGTGGTTCTCGAACGAGAAACCACACGTTACATGCCAAAGTATGAGCGATATCAAAAGAGGACCCACAGATACTCTGCTCATCTTCCCTCGTGCATCGGCGGGGTTGCAGTCGGAGACAAAGTCCGCATCATGGAATGCAAACCGCTGTCCAAGACAATCAAATTCTGCGTGATAGAAAAGGGGGTATCTGAATGAAAGGAATATCTAGTTCAGTCACCGACGCGCTTCCAACACAGGCCAGAATGGACTGTGCGGACAACACCGGGGCCAAAATCGTACAACTGATGAACGTTCTCAGGAAAGGAGGCGTTGCAAGGAGACTTCCTGCTGCCGGGGTAGGGGACCTAATCAGAGTCACCGTCCGCCGTGGCACACCAGAAACCCGGCGGCAGATATTCACAGCAGTAATCATAAGGCAAAAGAGACCCTTCAGGAGGGTCGACGGCACATGGGTTTCCTTTGAGGACAACGCATGCGTGATAACCAACGAAAAAGGGGAGTTACGTGGTTCCGATATCAAAGGGCCGGTCAGCAGGGAAGCTGCAGAAAGGTGGCCAAGGATAGCAGCAACGGCCAAACAGATAGTATGAGGAGGTGGAGATATGTCAAGCAAACAACCAGGCAAACAGAGAAAGGCACAACACAACGCACCTCTTCACATTAAGAGAAAGAGGATAAGATCAAGACTCAGGACAGAGGATCCTGATCTTGCCGGTGTGAGGACAGTAACAGTTCGAGTCGGAGATGAAGTCGAGGTTCTCAGAGGGGATTTCGGCAGCCCGAACTCCGCAAAGCCTGACTCCCGCGGCAAAAGACTCGGACAGGCAAGAGGAAAAAGTGGAATCAGGGCAAAAATAGTTCAGGTCAACACTGGGTCGGGCACAGTACACGTAGACGGGGTCTCAATCACAACAGCAGACGGGAAAGAAGAGCCACTTCCAATTCATGCCTCCAACATAGTCGTAGTTTCACTTGATGACACCGATCCCCTACGAATCAGCAGGATTCTTGAGCGAGCAAAAGGAGGGATTTCAGAATGAGCAGCAGCCACATGAAGAGACTCACAATGCCCAGAACATGGCCGTTACCGAGGAAAACGGATGTTTGGGTGCAGAAGCCAGACCCCTCTGGACACCCTCTTGAAATGTGTATGCCGATCGGGATAATACTCCGGGACGTATTGTCGCTCTCCAGAAGTCAAAGGGAATCCAAGAGGATACTTTCAACGAGAAGCGTTATGGTGGACGGAAGAGTTGTGGTGAAACATTCCCGTGCGGTTGGACTCATGGATGTCTTAACTGTCGGTGATGAACACTACAGATGTGTACTGGACACCAATGGGAAATTGAGATACAGATCGATCACAAAAAAGGCAGCTACGACTAAATTGTGCAGGATAATCAAGAAAACCACGATCAAGGGCGGTTTGACACAGTACACCCTCCATGACGGTCGTACCGTGAAGATGGAAGAAGCAAATGTTTACTCGACCGGCGACACGCTGGTAATTTCCATACCCGACCAGCAGGTCAAAGAACATCTCAGTTTCGAAGTAGGCTCTACGGCCTATCTAACCGGCGGATCACACGTGGGTGAGACATCCGATATAAAGAACATAGACATCAAGAGATCGTCTAAGCCAAACGAGGTTTTGCTGGACGGCTTTGGGACTATAGCAGCATACGCATTTGTGATACCCGACAAAAAGAGCCTGCCACTGGAGGTGTCTTCATGAGTGCAGAATCAAACCCAATGCTAAAGCCAAGGATCACAAAGGTCACGGTGAACATCGGCGTCGGAGAGGGTGGCAACAGACTCCTTCTGGCTGAAAAGGTCCTAGAATCCCTGACAAAACAAAAACCTGTTCGGACCTTATCAAGGAAAACCAACAGAGACTTGGGAACAAGAATAGGTGCCCCCATCGGGTGTAAGGTGACTATCAGAGACTCAGAGAAAGTACATGAATTCCTGAAGAATGCCCTGTGGGTCAGAGAGAATACCATCCAAGAATGGTCATTCGATGATTCAGGGAACTTATCCTTTGGCATAGCAGATTACACTGACTTCCCGGAGATGAAGTATGACCCTGACATTGGTATCTTTGGTCTCGATGTCAATGTGGTGCTTGAGAGGCCAGGACACAGAGTCCAGCGAAGAAGAAAAGCTTCCAGCAGGCTCCCTGTGCAACACAGAGTCTCAAGGGAAGAATGCAAATCATGGGTCAAGGACACGTTTGGCATAACAATACTGGAGGAGTGAAAAATGGCACGTGAACATGGGGAAGAAATAGGGCGAACCATCGGATGTAGGCGCTGTGGAAGGAAAAGAGGCATGATTCGGAGACATGGTCTTCGTCTTTGCCGACAATGCTTTCGCGACATGGCCCCAGAAATAGGATTCAAGAAATTTAATTGAGGTGATATGATGCAATTTGACCCATTATCTGATGCCTTTGTGCGAATATTCAATGCGGAACAAGCGGGCCACTACGAGGTATCGATCCATCCAGCCAGCAAACTTTTGGAAAGCATGCTTTCAATCATGCAGTCTTCAGGATATGTTGGGGAATTTGAAAGAGTGGCTGACGGTAGAGGGGACTCTTTCCGAGTCGAGCTCGTAGGAGCCATAAACCGATGCGGTGTTATCAAACCAAGACACTCAGTAAAGAGGGCTGATTTCGACAAGTGGGAATCAAGATACTTGCCAGCAAGGGACTTCGGCTTGCTAATCGTTTCGACTAATCAAGGAGTTATGAATCACCACGATGCGAAGAAAGAGCGTGTCGGCGGCCGACTGCTCGCGTATATTTTCTGAATGAAGGAGGATTAATCATGCCATTACTAGATAGTATCACACACAACATACCCCTTCCCGAGGGCGTCAGCGCCTCCAAAGACGGGGACATCCTGGTTGTGAGCAAAGGAGATTCGAAAATCACGAGGGAGTTTAGGCATTCGAGAATTTCTGTAAGCACTTCCGATATCGAGGTAAAGGTCTTCTGCGACCTTCCTAGAAGAAAGCACAAGGCTGTCGCTGGTACCTGGGCAGCACACATTAAGAACATGATAAGGGGCATAGATTCAGGATTCACCTACAAACTCAAGGCAGTTTATTCACACTTTCCTATGACACTAAAGGTCGACGGCAACACCATGACAATTACAAATCTGTTTGGAGAAAAGGTCCCCAGAAAGGCACCACTGCCTTGGAGCCCATCAGATGTGAAAGTAACTGTGGAGAACAAAACAGACGTAATCGTATCGGGTTCAGACAGGGAGAAAGTAGGCCAGACAGCCGCTAACATCGAGAGGGCATGCAAAATAAAAAAGAGAGACAGGAGAGTCTTTCAAGACGGCATATACATTGTTTCTAAAGGCGGAGAGTGAATAATATGGACTACAAATCAATGACGGTTTCTGAATTGAAAGACCTACTTCGCGACAGAGGTTTGAAGCTCGGTGGTAAGAAAGCTGAGTTGATCGAAAGGCTCTCTCAAAGTGATGGTGATGCCCCTGTGAAGGAAGGAGAAATGGAAGAACTCGACAAACAGGACGATCTTGTTACCGAGGAGTTCGACATGCAAGACTCAGACGAGTTTGATGAAGATTTCTTCGAGGATGACTGGGACGACGAAGAAGAACACAAATCCAGACAAAAACCCATCCTCGATGATCTAACGAAACAAGATCTGGCCCTCAGAAAATCACAAAGGTCCTCCATGCCGAAATTCAGACGCCAGGAATGGTATCGATACTACCGACTAGCAAGGACTGGTTGGAGAAAGCCCAAGGGATACCAATCTAAACAGAGGCTCAACATGAAATACAGAACACCCATGGTAAGAGTCGGCCACAGGAAAGTAGCCTCTGTCAGAGGACTTCACCCATCAGGGTTTGAAGAGATCTTGGTCAACACTCCTGATCAACTAGATAATTTAGATCCAGAAAAGCAGGCGGTAAGAATCGGCGCAGGGGTTGGTAATCGGAAAAGGACCGTTATCCACAACAGAGCAGACCAACTCGGTCTTAGGGTTCTCAACAGGCGAAGAATACAGAGGAAAGGTGACCTAAGATGATCATCTCGAATCAAAAGCGCCTCGCTGCCGACATACTATCCCGCAGAGAGGGTAGAACTGTAGGCATACACAGAATTTGGGTAAATCCAGACTATCTGGACGATGTCACAAATGCCGTCCAGAAAGACGACGTCAGACAATTGATTGATGATGGGATCATCAAAGCGAAGCCTCTAGTCGGCAACAGCAGGAGCAGAGCAAGAAAGGCCGAATCTCAGAAGGCAAAGGGCAGAAGGAAGGGACATGGATCCAGAAAGGGCACCTCCAATGCCAGGAATCCTAAGAAACACAGGTGGATGAAAACAATCCGCGCTCAGCGAAGAACTCTGAAGGAAATGAGGTCTGACGATATAATCACGGCCTCACAATATCGTCATTTCTACAGGAAAGCCAAAGGCGGCTCATATCGTTCTGTGGCCCACCTCAAGAGCAACATACAACTCGAAGGTATCGAAATCGGGGGTGAAGCATAATGCCATCAGGGAAGAACCAGAGACTCCGGTACAAAAGGCGTGAAAAAGGGCTGACTGACTACCGCAGGAGACTCAGGATGCTGAAGGGCGGTAAACCTCGTGCCGTTGTCCGTGTCAGCAACACACAAACGACCTGTCAACTCGTGGAATACTCCACATACGGAGACAAAGTAATAGTCGAGATGAAATCCTCCGCTCTAACAAAGAAATACGGATGGCCAATTGAGGCTTCCAACAAATCAGTCCCAGCCAGCTACCTTACCGGGTATGCAGTTGGGAAGAAAGCACTCGCAGCCGGCATCCAAAATGCAGTGCTAGACCTCGGTCTTGCTGCCTCGACAACCGGCAATAGGGTCTACTCTGCATTGAAAGGGATGGTCGATGCTGGCCTTGACATCCCACATGGAATAGATGTAATACCGACAGAGGAAAGGATAACAGGCCAACATATAAACGAGGAAATGAAATCTTTTGTAGAGGCCACAAAGGCGAATATTCAGGAGGAACACGCATGACTGACGACACAGAAACCCCTGAACATCAGGAGGAAATCCCAACATTGGCATCTGGCCTTGCAATTGCTTTTGGATATGCAGATGCCCCAGAAACTGAATCTGGAACAAGGCGGCGAGGGGGGCCAGATCGATTCGCAGAACTCAGGCAATGGGAACCCAAGACAAGGTTAGGAAGGATGGTCATGAATGGTGAGATACTCTCATACAATCAGGCTGTTTCTTCTGGACTGCCCATAAGAGAGGTTGAGATAATCGATGCACTCATACCCAACTTGGAAGAGGACGTTCTTGCCGTAAATATGATCCAAAGGATGACCGACTCCGGCAGGAGAGTAAGATTCAATGTACTTTGCGTCGTAGGTAACCAAGATGGCTATGTAGGGCTATCAATATGCAAAGGAAAAGAAGTGGCGAGCACCATCCAAAAGGCGATCACAAAAGCGAAGATGAGCTTGATTCCAGTTATGCGAGGCAACGGATCTTGGGAATCAGGACAGGGCCCTGGCCGCAGCGTGCCAATAAAAGTAACAGGTAGATCGGGCTCAACCCGAGTAACACTGATGCCTGCACCTGCCGGAAAAGGCCTCGTCATCGGAGACACAGGAAGACGTGTCCTAAGCAAAGCAGGAATTGAAGATGTCTGGTCCACAACTGCGGGCCAGACTAGAACGACAATTAATTTCGCACAAGCGACATTCAATGCACTCAAACAACTCAATATGACCAGAATCGGCCAACAGGATAGACAAAGACTTCACATCACCCAAGGGGAGGAATCGGTTTGACATACCTAGTTATTCGAGTCCGCAGCGACCGTGGCGTCGAGCGATCTATCCGCGAGACTATGTCGATGCTGAATCTGACAAAGGTCAATCATGCCACAATCATACCCGAGAGGGACACATACAAGGGGATGTTGCACAAGGCGAAAGACTTCATTACATGGGGGCAAATCGATGCTCCAGCCATAGCAGATCTGATTCGGAACAGGGGTCGAATGTCAGGCGACAAGTCCGTCGATGACGATGTAATATCAGCATGCAGTGAGTACGACTCAGTCGACTCATTCGCAAAGGCTCTCGCCGCAGGGGAAGCTACCATGAAGTCCGTCGAGGGACTCAAACCGGTTCTCAGGCTGCACCCCCCACGCGGGTCTAAAGGCTGGGGTGGAATCAAAAGGCCCTACACAACTGGCGGCGCTCTCGGATTCAGAGGCTCGGAAATTGGTGAACTAGTTTCAAGGATGGTATGAGGTGTTTCTATGGTATCGCGAACGAATAAATTCAGAGGCAGATCACGATATCACGGACGAGGTAAAAAGGCAGGAAGAGGAGCTGGAAAAAGAGGAGGCAGAGGAAATGCTGGGTTGAACAAGCATCGCCTCATGACACGTCTGAAGTACATGCCAAAACACTGGGGCATGCACGGCTTTAATCGGGATCCTAGCCTCAGAACCGTCCACAACAGCATCAACGTCTCCCAATTGGATCAGATAGCTAAAGACAATGATAAAATCAACCTAACTTCGATGGGATACGATAAGCTGCTTGGTTCGGGTAGAATTACCAAACCGGTCCATGTGGTCGTTGATTTCGCATCTGCGAAAGCTGTTGAGAAGATTGAATCAGCTGGCGGTTCTCTGAGCCTTGGATCCGACCAAGACGAATGGGAAGAAGAATAAGGGAATGGGTGACTAAAATGGAGGGTAGGAAACCGAATCTGATAGCCCTGCTCATCGTAGCGTCAATTTACTGGGGGTCTCTGGTGTGGTGGCAGAGAGATCGTTTGTTTGGAGATGACGCCGCAGATCAAACATGGGCCCTTACCCTTCTCGCTGTTTCTTTCCCGTATGTCGGTTTTGTCATCTGGGGAGTCACAAACGACTTGCCTGAGGCACTATCCGATTCAGCATTAGGGAGGTGGCTCAAACCATCTGTATGGCTGATATCCGTCACTAGCATGGTCGTCTGGGGATGGTTGGATCAACAAGCAGTCGGTTTTTTGCTTGTGGGGGTAGCTCTTCTAGGACTTGCAGCCGGGCTTGCGCTCTCCTGCCTGATGTACACTGGACCCGAGTCAAGCAGGCTTTACGCACTGAAGAGAATGGTCGATGTCTACCCTTCAATCGTGAAACCAGAAGGTCATGTCAGATTTAACCAGAAACTCTGGACCACCGTTCTAGTCCTGATAATATACTTCATGATGACAAACGTCATGATTTGGGGACTATCAGACTCGACATTGGATGTGTTCTCCTCGTTCAGGGCAATCATGGCCGGAGCATCAGGTTCCATAATGCACCTCGGCATAGGGCCAATCGTTACGGCGTCAATCATAATGCAGCTGTTCTCAGGTGCCAAAATAATACAGCTGGACCTTCAAGACTCAGCAGATAAACAGCTCTATCAAGGAATACAGAAAATCCTTGTTTTGCTGATGATTCCAATAGAATCCATTCCACAAGTCTACGGATTCTTGGACCCACATGAGAGTTTAATACTCGATTTCGGTGTTGGTTGGGCCAACACCATTATTGTAGTTCAGCTATTTATTGGCTCTTACCTGGTGTTTCTGCTGGACGAATTGGTTTCAAAATGGGGAATTGGCAGCGGGATTTCCCTCTTCATCGCAGCAGGAGTGGCCCAATCCACGTTCGTCGGAACACTCTCCCCATTGCCAACGGTGAGCGGTGCCCCCCTGTCCTTCGAGAATCCACCCGCAGGCACTCTCCCAATGATATTTTACACATTACGGAGTGCAACAAACTCGCAACTGGTATCCCAGAATGGCTTCGAACAGATTCTACTGAATCACTCGAATCCCATTGCTGCTCTGGTATCTTCCATCATAGTCTTCCTTGTCGTGGCATACGCAGAGTCATCAAAGTTGGAGTTACCACTTGCTCACGGTAAAGTCCGAGGACATCGTGGTCAGTACCCTATCAGGCTGGTCTACGCCAGCAACATTCCTGTGATATTGATGGCTGCACTATTGGCGAACGTCAACATGTTCACCTTATTATTTTGGAGTCACCCTGTTTTGTCGACCGTCCCGATACTTGGCAGGAACGGATGGGGCTCCAAGGCCCACTGGTTTGGAAGCTATGAACCAGGTGCAACAACCCCCTCAGACGGCTTTGCCTGGTACAGTTCAATGGTGAATGGCGTTGGTGATTGGCTTATTCCCCTATTGAATCAAACAGGAGACGCATACGGCCACAGCCTTGGACAAGTTATGGTTCACGTATTGACCTATGTCACATTCATGACACTCGGGAGTATGGTGTTTGCCAAATTCTGGATCGAAACCACCAACATGGGCCCCAAAGATGTAGCCAAACAAATCGAAAGGACAGGAATGCAGATACCGGGATTCAGGAACAACCCTCAAGTCGTCGAGAGGATACTTGAAAGGTACATTCCACCTGTTACCCTCTTCTCAGGAGCCTTCGTCGGACTCTTAGCAGCCGGTGCTGATCTACTGGGAACGGTGGGCAACGCCACTGGTACGGGCCTGCTGCTCGCTGTGGGAATCATCTTGCGTACATACGAGCAGATTCAGAAAGAGCAAGCCATGGAGATGCATCCTGTATTACGTGAGTTCTTTGGAGCATCATGAAGCTAGACCCTGCGTGGGGGCTCATAGAAAGTCTATATCGACGCGTCATGTTGATATATGGACCGCAAGTCGGAGGCGCGCTGCGTCTGACGGGCGTTGGAGACGGAACCCCTCGGGGTCGTGAAGTCATCATTCACGTCAGATGTTGCCGAGGAAGTGCGGTCCCGAACCGAGTTCGGGACTTAGATTGGTGATCCACGACGAAAATCCTCCTGATTTCAGGAGGTGTGCAAGGGTGCAGATATAATATTCTCACCGCTAAGCACTTTAAGATTCAATAGTCAAACGACAACTCAAAACTCCAGCAAGGATCGTGATTGAGCTCACGCGAAATCCGGTTGATCCTGCCGGAGGCTACCGCTATTGGAGTCCGATTAAGACATGCGAGTCGAGAGCTTTCGGAGCTCGGCATACTGCTCAGTAACACGTGGGTAACCTGCCCTATGCTGGGGGATAACCTCGGGAAACTGAGAACAATACCCCATAGTCCACTACGCCTGGAACGGTGAGTGGATAAAAGCCCCGGCGGCATAGGATGGGCCTGCGGCGTATCAGGTAGTAGGGGGTGTAAAGTACCCTCTAGCCTTCGACGCGTACGGGTTGTGAGAGCAATAGCCCGGAGATGGATTCTGAGACACGAATCCAGGTCCTACGGGACGCAGCAGTCGCGAAACCTTGACAATGCGGGAAACCGTGATCAGGGGACTCCAAGTGCCAGGAGTAAGATCCTGTGCTTTTCTTTTCTCTTCAAAGGATTTGGAATAAGAGGTGGGTAAGGACGGTGCCAGCCGCCGCGGTAATACCGGCGCCTCGAGTGGTAGTCGATTTTATTGGGCCTAAAACGTCCGTCGCCTGTCTGGTGCATTCGTGGGTAAATCAACCCGCTCAACGGGTTGAATTCTGCGAGCACGGCCAGACTAGGGACCGGGAGAGGTGTGGGGTACGCTCGGGGTAGGGGTAAAATCCTGTCATCCCGAGCGGACCACCTGTTGCGAAGGCGCCACACTAGAACGGATCCGACGGTCAGG
>TARA_B100001115_G_scaffold168001_1_pt1 | contig 40701 bp, 43 predicted proteins | sample TARA_B100001115 | Tara Oceans TARA_B100001115 (sample SAMEA2622652) | marine metagenome | biome: marine biome (ENVO:00000447); feature: surface water layer (ENVO:00002042); material: "saline water (ENVO:00002010), including plankton (ENVO:xxxxxxxx)" | depth 5 m | reverse complement strand
GGGTGTGGAAATCATCCAAGAAGACAAAGAGGAGGAAATGGGTGTGGAAGTCATCCAGAAGGTAATACACGTTAAATAAATTAAGATAATAATTCACTTTTATAATTTATTTTATTTTTTAATAAATAATTCATATAAAAAATTTCACCTTGTTGATCAATTATAAGTCTGCGACAAAAATCCATTAAATATGAATTATTTGTATGAAGTAACAATCTTCGACTCATATCAATTGCTACTTGATGATGTGGTATCATATGTTGTAAATAACTTTCATCATTTATTTCCATCATTTCCATATGTTTTTTATGTTCATTTGGTTTGAAAAATAAAGGATCGCATTCTTCTTCTGATTTTGACATTTTGGGACTAAATAATTCAAGTTTAGTTTTAAATTTTTCAATAGTAGCTTTGTCTTCGCTAAAAAGTGTTTCGACTAATTTAGCTTTTACCATATTCATTTCCCAAATCTCAAAGGTTTGCTTACGAATAATATCTCTGCATAAATGCAGAATAATAGGATTATTAGTATGTGGTATTAATAATTCTGACATATCAATAGCAACTTGATGATGAGGTATCATATGTTCTAAATATTCTATATCAGATAACATTCCGACACATGGATCCATATATATATATAAATATTTAAAGTTTTTTTACTAAATATCTAGTAGTACTATACTATTATGATTACTTTTGTAATTACTAAAGATGAGATAAGCAAAACCTTTGAATGTACGCTTGAAGAAAGTATCTTATCATTAAAAACTAAAATTATTCAAGAATTTAATTTAAAGTGCCCATACATTGATGTTGATTTCCAACTTGAGAGACCAATAAGAAGCCTAGGAAAATTTAACTTAGAATCTGGTATTCTTCCAAGACCATTAGATACATATACATTTGATCGTTATGGATTGGATGGTAAAGAAGTGAATGCAACATTCCATGAAGTGAATGATTACGATAATAAAAAATATGATAAAAAAATTAGACATGTTAATCTTTCACAAAAATATAAACAAGAAGAAGAAAAAGGTCCATTTGATCTTGCTTCTGAAGATGATTTTCCATCCTTATCTTAATTATAAGTTGTACTTGCTTTTCTAACATAATCATATACTTTTTTTTCTTTCATTGTAACGATTAAATCTATCGTTTGAAAATAAATAGCTTTTTCATCTTCATCTTCACAATTATCTAAAAATTGTAAAGTTTGATAAATAATTGATAATTCTTCATTTTTCCATAGATTTCGGAGTTCATTTAAAAGAGGTGATTCTTTTTCTTTTTCATCTTTTTCAATAATTTTTCCATCAATACAATCATTAAATATTTTACAGTAATGAGTTAATGTATGGTGAATTATACTACTTTTATCATAACTATTCAATAATTTTTGTATTCCTTCATGACATTTTTGATAAAAATAGCGATACATATTATCACCCTTTTCTTCTTCAATCGGATACCATTCAAATGATTTTAAAAATGGATTATATAAATTATGTAGATCTTCTCTTGTATCTCCATTATAGCTTCTCCATAATCCCTGATAATAAGTATTTTCATTGTATTGAATTGAATTGTTAAGTATTGAAATCTTCATTCCATCTCCTTTGTAATTTAATAAACACATACGAAATATACATGATAAAGGCTCTAATAATACATTATTTTCTTTTGATATAGTAGGGGATTGTAGTATTTGAAACATTTTTTGATAATCTGGTTTAAACATTCTATATCAATTACTTTTAAATTTATTAATTTAAAATTTGATTGTAATTTAAAAATATAATACTAAAGTATAATAAATGATTATCCCTCCCCGTTGTTTCACATGTGGTACAGTGATTGGAAATAAATGGACTCCTTTTATTGAATCTGTTCTTGAAGAAAAACAAAAATCAAATGAAAATGTGGAAGCAGATCTAGATATTGATTATATTAATCCTGATGAAGAAGGTAGAATAAAAAAAACAATTGAAGGTAAAACACTTGATAAATTAGGTATGCATAAATATTGTTGTCGAAGAATGTTTCTTGGAAATGTACATTTAATTACGCATATTTAAAATATTATAAATCATATAATGGCATTAATAGGAGAAACAGATTCTAGACCAGGATTAATAGGGTTTGAAGAAACAAATAAACCATTATATTCTGAAATTGAAACTGCGGAAACAAGACGCATCTTAAAAGAATATGAACAAAAAGAACCAGAAACAATATTAGATTTAACATTAAATGAAATCATTGAAAATACTGTAAATATGGTAGGTGATTTTTCAAATGACTATATGTTAAAAATAAATGAAGTTAATCTTGAATCCAAATTATATGGTGAAGAAGAAACCTTTTTATCAAATCTTCAGAAATATTTAGTTGCATTTATGCTTTATCTTGGAGATAAAAGTAATCTTTTATATTTTGGTATTATTTTAGTCATCCTTTCTATAATATTATATTTCTTTAATATATCTAGTCAATGATTAATTTCCCAGAAATAGATCTTAAAAATAAAAATATAAGAGTTATGATTTTTATTTTATCAATTTTTTTATTTTTCTTAAATCAATTTGAAACGAAAACTCTTTTGAGTATTTTGGTAATAATAATAATTATCAACCAGTACTCAACTACAAAAAAAACAATTAAAGAAAAAGTTATTTCAAAAGATAAAACTCTTTTATTAAATTATAATAATAAGATTGAAAATCTACTAAAAGAAATAAAGAAATATAAGAAGAAAAGTCCTCACAACTACAAAGAAGGAATGTATTACTGGGTGCAGTTTATGAAAAATTTAGATTTATTAGAAGATGATACATTGTTTCATTATAATGATTATTTTGATAATGCACATAATTATCTTTTAAAATCTATGAATCTATTTCAAGCATTGGGCGTTGAAGCAAAAGAAAGAAAATATATTGATGCTGCTAAATATAATGACTTTCAAAATTCAAAAGATTTAATGAAAATTACATCGATTGTTCAAGAATTATATCAGGAATGCTATTCAATATTATATAATTTATCTTTTCGATTAAATAAAAAATGGAAAGAAAATCCACATGTAATGAATAAAGAAATAGTTTATGATCATCCATTACCATTTGATAGATATTCGAACGATAAGTATGATTATTATCAATAATTTTGTTTAAATATAATAATTTTTTTTCTATAATAGTTATGGAAAATAGTCCATTAAATATAGAACCACATCAATTAAAAGTACATAATAAAATAAATAATTATAATTTAACATTTTTAGATGGTATATTTGATATTGATATATCCAATTATTATAATTTAACACTATCGCTTTTAAATTTTAAAATTAAAAATTTATATAATTATCTATTTTTAAGATCTCTTAAGTTAAATATAAGATTTAAGAATGTAAGGAAAATGAATCATTCTAAAAATATTCAATCATATGAGGAATTTAACAATGAATTATTAATGTACATTCAAGGAGATAAATTGTATGCAATTATTATCATGAATGGTATTCAGCAATATTTTTTACCAATTGTTTAATTAATAATTAGATTCATAGATTTAGTAATATTCTTTTTATCTGATTGTATAGGTTTCTTACGATATAATTTCAAAAAGTCTTTATTTGTTGTTTTTTGTGTAGACTCGTATTTGTTTATTGAATGATTAATTGGTAAAATTGGTGGTATTCTTATTTCATAATTTAATAAATTATTTGAACGGTATTCTTCAATTGAAAGCGGGCCGCCAAATGTTTTTAATAGAAGGCGGTTTGGAGCCATTTCAATTTTTTCTTTTTTTTCAAGAATAATATTTGAATAAAGATTAATTAAAGAAAATATTTCTTCAAAGTTATAATCCTTTAGATTATCATGTGCGTAACGACACCCGCATTCAAGAGAACAAAAATCTCCATAAACATAGAAAATACCGTGTATAAACTTCATAGGGATACCATGAATATGGCTATGAAATTTATGACAACAATTCCAACAAATCTCACTTTTATTTTTTTCATCATTAATTTTTGCATTTACTTCATTATTAATATCGTAACATTGAATATTGTATTCATCATCATCTGATTTTTTAAGTTGAATAATAAGATTTTCTTTGATTGAATTAACTTCTTCTTTTTTTTCTTTTTTTTCAGTATTTTTTGGTTTTCTCCCTCTTTTTTTAGGTATTTTTTTTTCAGTTGTCATATTTTTAATAATTATCTATTATCTTTAATATTTAAATATCTAATTTAAATGCATTTTGTGAAAGTATAATTTTATAAACAACCATCCAAAAAGCAGAAACACCAATACAGAGATAAATCGTCGTTTGAATAAATGTACTATTTAAAAATCCAACATTTGGATTATTCATACTAAATAATAACTGTGCAACAATTTGCATTGTTAAAGTACGTAAAATATCATAAAACAATGGTTTTACTTCCGGGTAAAGAATACTATATTCATTCATTTTATTTATCAAATACATATACTATAAACTATTCAATAAAAAAAATATATATTTTGAAAACAAATAAGTTTATTTTATATGATTTTTATATTCTTAAAATATAAATGGGTTGGCAAGAATTACATATTCAATCAAATATTCCCTTAATTGTATTAACTATATCTTTAATTTGTATTGCAATTATTGGGTTTCTCGAGTTTAAGAAATTGTCACATCGTATCAATGAACTTTCTCTGGAAGTACATCAAATTAAAAGTAAAGGTGGTAATAAACAATTAGAAGATGAAGAAGTTGAAAAAAAAGAAGATGAAGAAGTTGAAAAAAAAGAAGTTGAAAAAAAAGAAGATGAAGAAGTTGAAAAAAAAGAAGAGATGATTAATATGATGGAAAAAATGATGCCTAATGAAGATACAGCTGAGATAATTATGGGGATGCCCCCTCCAAATATGATGCCTGGTGGAATTGCAAGTATGATTATTGGCGGTCCTCCTATGATGCCTATGGGGGAAATACATATGCAAAATATGTTTGAAGAAGGAATGAATGCTTCTCCTCCATTGGATATTGAGGAGGAAGGAAACCCAAATCAATTTGAAGAAGTAATTGATGAAATTAAAAGTGAAAATAAAGAATCGAATGAAATTGATGAAGGTGTTAAAATTGATGAAGATATAGAAGATGAATTATCTGAAGAAGAAGAAGATGAATTTTCAGAAGAAGAATCTGAATCAGACATTTCAGGTTCAGAAATTTCTGATTCAGAAGAATCAGAAGAAGAAGGGGATACAAGCATTGAATTAATACAAGGGAAAGGTAAAGTAGAGGAAATTAAAGATGTTAATAGATCATTATCAATTAAAGAATTAAAGGAAATATGTCAAAATATGGGTCTTTCAGTATCAGGTAATAAAGAAACATTGATTAAAAGGATAAATAGTAAAAAGTAAAAAATAAAAAATAAAATATAATATATAATATACAAATAGAATGGCTGAAATAGAAAGAGTAACTGATAATTTCCATGTAGACTTTCCGGCGAGAATGTCAGATGGTCGTTTTATGACTGACTATAGAACAAATTGTATTTTAAATACATTACGCAAAGAAAAAATGAGTGCTTGGGAATATCGTACCCATTTAATTAATAATACCGAACAAATTATGAAAGAAATTAATGATGAAAATGAAAAAAAATATGGATGTCAAGAATGTCATCGCACGGTACTCCCTGGACCAAATGCAAAACAAGTATGCACCGATTCAGGATGTGAAATTGTTGAAGTTGATTCATCGGGTATTGGATTGGAACAAGGTAATTAAGTTATTGTTTCCAGCGATTATCACATTTTAGACATGTAATAAATTGAGTCATAGGTTCATCTGCAGACCTTGTTTGTACTTCGTAATATGAAGTTTCACGGCTACCACATTTTCTACATTTGAATAAATTTGTCATAGCTTCTGGCTTTAATTCATATTTTATTTTATCTCTTTTTGATTTTGCATTTAATAATTCTTTCCAATTATCTGGAAAAATATCATAAACGCTTAAAACACCTATTTTTTCTGCTTTTATTTTCTTAGATATCAAACGATCTAAAAGGGTTGTATTTTCAATATAACTATCTTTTTTGAGGTTTGAGTATATGGAAATGACTTTTGAATGATATAGTTTTTTAAAGATTTGATTACTCCACCTTCTTTGAATATTTCTTTCTTTTGAGAGACTAATTACATAATTATAGATACTTTTTTCAACTTTCCTTGATAATTGATTATCATCTATAACACGATTAAGGTAATTAACCATCTTATTTCTTTCTTCATCGGATGTACTTGAGTATTTTTCCATATTTATTAATATTACTATAATAATCACAATCAAATTTTAAATATTTTAAATTAATATATATGAGGTATATTCTTAAAGGTGGAGATAGAGAGTTTGATAGATTTAAGGATAAAGTTAATCAAAATATAGCAGGACTTTCAAAAGAATGGTGGGATAAAGTTGAAGTCCATCTACATGGTGGTATCTACGAGGGTCAAGTTGAATTTGGTATTCTTGATGATGAAGGTGAAGAGGATGTATCAAAGATAGTTACTTTGACAGCTGTGATTGGTTATGCATATCTAAGTGCGGATTGGGAAGAAGAAGCAAAATTAGTCCATTACATTGATGCCATTCATAATCGTTTTCTCCCAATGAATTTTCGTCTCCCTTTAGATGATGGATTATTTAACCGTCGTAAATTTATCAATTTTATTAATATTTTATTGAAACATGCAGAACAAACCGAACTATATAGGTCAGCACTTGATATTGAAATTGAGGGTACTGCCCTTAAACGTCAAACAAGCAATTATGAAGACAGATGGGATAAAGTTGAAGATAGTCAAGGGAATGTAAAATGGATTCCTAAAGAAGGTGTTCCCGAAAGTCGAGTAGAGGCGCAAATACCCGGATTCAATGTTAAATTATATGATGATCCTCGCGCTATACTTACAGCAGTTGCTGGACCGATTGCGGTTGGTTATGGCAATATCGTTGATTCTGTGGATGCCCTTTCATCAAGAAAAATGTTTGTTCATCTTGTTTTCTTATTGAAAGAATTTGTAACAAAAGCATATCAACTTGATTCAGAAGCACTTGATTATCAAGTGATGGATTATCGTGTTGCCCTAAAAGTAGTCGAAGGGGAAATTGATGAAGAATTTCGCGATAAATATGTTAATGAATTAGTGAGACCAGGTGTTCAGTTGCTCGCGTACAACGGCTTCGAACAAGTAAAAGAAGTCTTTGAAAATGTTCTTGACGGAGAACCTTCACGATCTCAAACTCCGGATATGTTTGATACATGGAGTAGGGGAATTTCAACATCAACCGATGCAGCTGAAAAAGCAGTGAAAGAATCTCTGGTCGATATGACAAAAGTATTTCAATTACCTAGTAATTATGGAGCATTCTATACACCAATTCTTATTTCTCATTTAATACTCTATGAAAAACAAGAAGAATCAAAAAAAGAGATCTATCGAAAAGTAGCAAGTCAATTCAGAAACTTTCGTGATTTAAGTAAAGAGATTATTGCAGAAGAATATCAAGAAATAGTTTCATCCATTTCAGAGTTATGGGCGATTATGTATGCATGGCATAATCTTTACGGAAGAATTTATAAAAAACATATCAATGAAACAAGTTTACCAAGATTTGAAAAAGAACATGTTCGGTTTGATCAAAAGATGAAATCTACCGAACTTGCTTTTTGGACACAATATCTTAATTTAAGATTTCAAACAATCAAATACAAAGATGATTTAGATTTATCTCCTGACCCTACAACATTTAAAAAAGCATTTGCTAGAGTTGAAGTCTTACAAAAAAAATTGGAACCAACTTTTTCGAATCCACCATTAGTTGTAATGCCTCATTTACATGCGGATCTAGATGGTGACATTGGAGGGGGAATTGGAGAAAGATTAGAACAGTTTAAATCAAATGATGAATTAATCAATGACAATGAAAAAGAGTACATTCATCAATTGAAAAGTGTAGAAATGTATAAATCACAACTTGACAAAATATCGAGAGAGGACTATTTTAATGCACAAGAAAACCCAGAGTATAATGAAGCAATGAAGAGGTTAGGGGAACACAAACAATCCGTAGATTGGATGAAAGTATTTTTAACTGATATGGTCAATGCTCCTGATATCCAAAATTTAATACTTTACTATGAATCGTTAATTGAAGATGATGATGTTGGACCGGATCAATTACTATTTGTCCGAGAGTGGAAGGAAAAATATAAAGATGATGTTTCCTTTTTATACGATTTTGAAAATGTAGAAAATAGGATGCTTGGAAATGCAAATTCAATTTATAACGAAGAAATAACTGACTTTACAGAAAAGAATATGAAAGAAATATTAAAAAAAGAAGGGAATATTGATCGTATCCTTTATGTAAATGATGATATGAAAGATTCAAAAGGTGAAATTATCCCTGAAACAGAGTTTGTGGATATATGGCCTGAAAGAAAACGTTATTTAGACAATGCTCTTAAAGAAGATGATAAAGATGAACCAGATTTATCGGATTTTTTAAAGGTACCTTTGGGAGATGACCCATTACAGAGAAAATGGATATCAGGTGTAAAAAATTTAGTGAATCCAATGGATGAACTAAAAGCTGATTTTCTTAGGGAAAGAAGGAGTAAATACGCTACGGTTACAAAACAAGGAATGGTTGGAATTCAAGCCGCTCAAAAAGCTCAAAAAGATATTGAATTTCGTAAAACAGGGAAAACTCGATTATTTGATCAATTAAAAAGAACAAAGGTAAGAGAAAGATCTACTTTACCACGTAATATTGGTGTACTAAGTAATAAACGATTATGGAAAAGAACTGGTGTAGGGAAAGATAAATATGAAGATTACTTTATGCCGAATCAATTTCGAAGTGCGGCAAGAGATCGTTGGGGTGCAGATTATTTAGAAGATGGTCCTCAAATATTTCTTGATGCTGTTGACCTTGAAGGAGACCACGATACAAGATTAAATGCATATAAAAATGCATTTCAAACCATCGATTTAGATGAACCATTAGATGATAGTAAGATTTTACCTGCATTTACCGAAGAAATTCAAGATATTCAACGTAGAGGAAGATTAGGTGAAAAAGTAAGAATGGTTGTTTTAGATAGAGATGGCAATGCTATGCTAGATAGAGATGACCCTACCGGGAAAGCATATTTGGGGTCAAATATTATGGCACTCAATCCTGATTATGGAAAACTACAATTTCAAACAATTGAAGAAATTGCAAACTTTGAATTACCTGTCAAAATAGGTAAAACGATAGAAGGAGAAGATGTTTATCAAATGAAACCATTTTTAAAACTTCATCGTCAACCGGAATTTTTAAGAAGACCACGTTTGGGTGGAGGAAGAAAGAAAAATAGGACAGTTCAAAAGAAAAGAAAAAAAAAGAAAAAGAGCGTTTAATTTAAAATATTTGTACAATATATATATATGAAGAAAAAAAGAACTAAAAGTAAAAGAGTTGTTTCATCATATAAAAAGAAAAGAACTCAAACAAAAAAGAAAAGGGTTAAAACAAGGACTAAAAAAAGAAAAACATATAAGAAAAGTATTTCAAAACGAACAAAATCAAAAAAGAAGAAAGGTGGAGCAATTAGTAATGTTCCGCAAGCTCCAGAAGGGACAGGGGCATTTGGTCCTCCTCAAGTAGAAATACCACCAGCTCCTCCAGGTGGTGTTGTTGTACCTCCAGCACCTGTTCCAGAAGGTGCTCTCGGTGTCGCGGTAAATTCACCCCCACTAGGTGTAGCGAGTCCCGGAAATCCCGGTATTTCAGGTTTTGGAGCTCCTGCACCACAAGATGACGGTGGCGATGATGATGATGATGTACAATTGGGACCTGGACCCACTTGGCAACAAATCCAACAACAATACAATCCAGGTGTTCAATCCAATGTACCTGTAGTTGGTTTTGGAGGTCCTCCACAAGAAGAAGAAGATGACGAAAATCCAACATTTATAAAAGAATGGGTAGATCTTAATCCACAAGAATTAGAACAAGCTGAAGAATTAGGTTTTATAGAAGAATCATGGCCAAATCAACCGCCTAATTGGAAAGAATGGAATGAATTAGGAAATGAGGAGAGATTAGCTGCTGAAGGTTTAGACTTTACAGAAGATATCTGGAAAGGATTACAATTTGAAGTAGGGGAAATTGTGGAACGTAAAAATGAAGGTTCTCCATGGAATGATGGAATGGTGACATCAAATATCCCACTCCTTGTAACTATTTCTCCAATTGGAGACGGAGAAGGTGTTGAATGGTATGATGTAAGAAAGAAAGAACCTGTATATACAAGAAGATGGGAAGATTTAACTCAACAACAAAAATTAGGGGTTCAAATATTAGAATGGGGACAAGATTCATGGGATCAAGGATATGCTCCACCAAATTATGTAGAATGGGATCAATTAAGCGAAGATAAAAAATTAGCTGTAGATGATCTAGAATTTACCGAAGATATATGGAATAATTTAGAGGTAAAAGAAGAAGGAGAAGTAGAAGAAGTAGAGGTACAACAAGATCAACCTTCAAACCCGAAATTGACAAATCTCCTTACTGTAAAGAGAAAAGAACCTGAAGTACAAAAAGAAAAAAGTTCAAACTGGGAAAAATTCAAAGGTTTGTTTAAGGGTACTGATTATGAACAATTTATTAATCAATCAGGATTAGAACTTAAAAATTTATATATTTCATATCTAAATGAATATTTTCAAGACCTTAAAGATGGTGAAGATTTAGATGTTCTTAAAGCAAAATATATGAGTTTTGTTGATAAATATTATCAAGAAGCAATCAAAAATGATCAATTCTTAATTAAAAAATTAAAAGAAGTTTAAAATTAATCATAATCATTTTCATCTATATCTAATTCTTCATCTGAATAGGTTCCATCAGAATCAATCTCTTCTTCTTCATCATCATCAATAAATTCTTCATCTTCTGTATCTGGTTCATCTGATTCTTCGCTTTCTTCATCAGAAGTATTGCAAATATCAAAACCACCGCAGAGTAATCCAAATACTTCACCATAACCAGATATATCCAAATTAACATATTTTTTATTTTCACTACATGTAATAAAAATATCACCAAATAGTAATATTTCTGAAGAATCTTCTTCTAAAAAGGAAGAATTACCATTTGGAATTAATTCATGTTTATTTTCGAATCCAGCATCTCCATCGAACCAACCATAACATTCATATTTTTTACCTTCACTATTCCATTCATATAATTTTTTAAAAGGACTAGTCCCTTTTGAAATTGCAAGGTTTTCAAGTGTTTTATTAGTTTTTAGTTTTTGAATTGTTAATTCATCCATTGTACCATCTATCTTTACTCTTACTATTTTCATTTTATATACACTTTTATTTAATTTAAACCTTAAATAAAATTATACTATTTTTAATATTTCTTATTATATATGAATATGAATATGAATAAATTTAAAAAAAAATACCCATTTGATAAAAGAAAAAATGATGCAAATACAGTTCTTGAAAAATATCCTGAAAGAATTCCAATTGTTGTTCAAAAACAAGAAAATAGTGTCCTTCCAGATGTAGATAAATGTAAATATCTTGTACCTAAAGATATGACAATGTCTCAATTTACTTTCGTAATAAGGAAAAGAATTAAGTTAGAACCTTCACAAGCAATATTTGTTTCTGTAAATCATTCTCTTGTTGCAAGTTCAAAATTATTATCAGATGTTTATCATGAACAAAAAGATGAAGATGGATTTTTATATGTATTTTATACAAGTGAAAATACATTTGGTTAAGTATTTAGAAAGATAAAACAAAGAATATCTAGAAAATGTTCTACATTTACTATTGTAATAAAAAGATAAATGATTTTTCCTACGATATCAAAATTGATACAAAAGAAAAAAATAATTTAATTCAAAAGTTTTCTTTAGAAGAAAAAGGTAATTTTAAAGAATATTGGGAAAATAATGTCTGTATTACTTTTTCAAAGGAAAATACTTCGTTTCATTATATTGAAGATATTGATTATGAATATGTACCTGTATCAAACAAAAATTTTTTAATCCATGAATTTAAAGAAAAACCTTGTCCAATTTATAATTTTTATAAGGTTGATCAAGAAGAAAATTATCAAAAATTTCAAGTAGAAAAAGAAGATATAATTATAGAACTAAGGGAATATAAAGATTATTTAACTTTAATCTTCATATGCAATAATATTAATAACTTCTATCAACAAAATATTTTTTAAAATATTTTTATATATATTAATAGTATATTATGAGAATTAACTTTACTGTTATTTTTATTATCATATTTGGTATTTTCATTGTGAATAGAAATATGAATAAAGGCTTTACTTATGAAAGAAGTACAAATATTGAAGAAACAGGTGGAGATGTGAATAAAGTTCCGAATAAGGATAAAAGTGTTCAAGAAACTGTTAAAGATACACTTGTTAAATTAAATGATTTATCGCCAATTAAACTCAAAGCACTTACTGATGAAAAAAATCCAGTGAGTATTATTAGTAATAATTATACAGAAGTCCTTGATACTAGTAATTTTGAAGAAAAGAAAGATTTTATTTCTCCAAATCCACAAGGTACAACTGAATATCGTTTTATTGATGGAAATTTTAAAACTGCGTGGTCAACAGATCAAGTTTCACAACACCCCAAGTATTATACATCAAATGTTGAAGATGAAAAAGTAGATATTGCAGGATTTTTCAATAATACACAGTTTTATCATGATAGAACATCTCCAAACTCAACAACAACTTTACCCGAAAGATGTAGAACAAATTCAGAGAATGAAGTTTTTTGTGATTTTAATAATCGTCTTCAATTAGTACCTCCTAAATTAATTAATGATTCAGAAACAAGTGGTGTATTAAATAGTATTGGTAATAATATTTATAAAACAGTCGATTCTACGAAAGTAAATGATATCTCAGGTAATAATTACCAAATATGGGAATACACAAATGAAAAATCAATTAATGGTGGTGAATATTTTAATGGTGTGTATGGATCAAGTTCAGAAAATGAAGTACCTATGGAAATTGGTTCTATTAAACCGAATTATTCATTTTAAAAAAATACATTTTTCATTAATTGGTAAATCATATTTTTCACACCATTGAATTGCATTTTGTATTTGTTCTTTTGTTGGTTTTTTTTCAATTATTTTATTTTCTTTAATAATTTTTAACACCTTTTCAATTGAAGACATTTGAGAAATTACAAAATTTTCATTAAAATTATTAATATCATTAATAAAAGATTCTGGTATTTCAATATGTAATTTTTCACAATTGTTGTAATATTTTTTTAAAGTCCTTTTAATATTATTTGGGCATCCTTTAAAGCCAGTACAAATAATATATTTTTCAGAATTAGATAAACGACTTGTTAAAGGTTTATACAATTCAATTAATGAATAACAATTATATAATAAATATAACAATTGTATCGTTTTATATGTAAATATGTCAAATATTTTGATAATAAAATTACCATTTAATTTTTGAATATTTAATGCTGTATAAATTTCACTATAAATTAATTTATAGGAAGATATTTCTTGTGAATTATAATCATCCGAATAATCAAATCCACCATCTGCTGTTATTAAGTGACAAAAATTATGATTTATTTCTTTAATAAAACAATCTACATTTTCATAGTTATATAAATTACCTGTTTCATCTTTTCCATTAATAATCTGGTTCATAGGATTATTTAATATATTTTGATTCCAATATGGTATTTTTTTATCCCTTGAAATAAGAGTAATACCATATATTTTTTGAATATCCATATGTTCATATTTTGAGAGTTGATTAATACAATGGATAAACCCACCAGGGCCTTCAGCTAAACACGCACAAAAAATAGAACTTCCTTCGAGCAAATTATTATTTTTAATCATTTCATGTATCTTAAAATAAGAACGACTAATAGGGGAAACTTTACAAATATTATTTATCATTTTAGAAGAAGTATAAATATATTCATAATTATTCGCTTTTTTTTTTGCTTCTTCCCATTTTTTTTGATCATATTTATCAATTTCACACTTTAAATCTGAAAGTTTTTTTTTATTTTCATAAATTGTACTATTTTCTTCTTTTTCTGAAAAGTTTAACTTTTTATCATGAATTGAAAGTCTATATAATGTCATACTTTGATTATGATTAATTATTTTAAATACTTTATTTATATCTTTTGAAATATGAAATATGTATTAAATGAACTTAGGGTATTTAATGGAGATTGATGATAACCAGAATTCATTTCAAATGCTTCACTATAAAACTTTCTAAATATATGGTCATTCTTTTTTATTTCGGGTAAATGTTCTATTACTTTATGAAATTGCCCTAATCCATCTTCAAAATATTTATTATGAAATAAGTTTGTAGTTGTTCCTCTAGGATTAATTAATTCAAAACCATTTTCTTTCATTACATCAATAAAGAAATCAAAATTAACAAGATATTCAATGATTGGTTGACCTATTGAATCCATAAATACTTCTATTTCATTACCAAATATATTCTCATCAAAACCTTTCTTATAATCAAAATTATCTAGATCATATTTCTTTTCAATACTAAAGACATCATTCCCCATATTATCCATATACTTAAATGTTTTATATTCTTCATATTCTTCAGTATCTTCAGTATCTTCAGTATCATTTGTTTCATAACCATCATACCATACTTTTCTCATTTTATCATTTATAGATTGAAAGTGATTATATATTTTTTTCCCATCGTAACAAGTACCAATAAAATAACCTTCTTTTTTAATATTTTCACGTAGATTATTTAAGAAACCATTAAATGTATCTCTATTTTTAAAATAATAATGCATTGAAAATTGAGAACTAATTACATCAAAGCCAGGTACAGATAATGAATTATACCTTTTCTTTATTTTTTCATATTCTTTAGGAATTGGTTTATTTTCTCCATAAAGAATAGATATCATTGTTTCGGTATGGGATCTTTCTTTTTCTGTAATCCCTTCAATAGAAGCACATTCTCCATTCTTAATATTTTTACTCGTATCTGCTCGAAATAATACACCCTTTGTATTCTTATTTGCAGAATAAAATCTACGACATGCTTCATCAATATTTGATGAAATATCAATTCCAACAAAGAAACTACATTTAAAATTATCATTGATATATTTTTGAGTATCCCCCCCTTGTCCGAAAGACAAATCCATAATTTTAATTGGTTTCTTAAAAGAACTACATACACCGATAATTAATTTACTTTTAATATAATTGTGAAGTTTCTTTAATTTATTCGATTCAAAATACTGTAATTCATTGTCTCCAACATAATATTTTCCACTATCTTCAGATTTTTCTTCTACAATCGTTTCAATATCATAATCACCTTGAATCATATCACTTGTAATAGGGTCTAAAATAGTCGACCAAACATTATTTGCTACTGTAAAGTACTGTGGATTTTTTTTATCAGAACGTAATCTTAAAGGTTCCCAATAAGCACCATTATTTGCATCTTTATTAAATCTCATTTCAACTAAATCTCCATCTTTAATTTCTTCTTGATCATAATTTAAACATAACATTTTACCATTTGTAAGTTTAATATTTGAAGTATTGTATTTTTCAATTTCTTCACTATGATGATTAAATATCTTTATTCTTTCTTTATCTTTATTAACTTTTTTAACACCACCCTCTAAAACAAGTCTGCAGTAATCTAATTTATCATCTTCTAATTCATCATATCCAACATACATTTCTAATTGTTTATAGTCGTACATAGTTTTCACACCTCCATCCATTTCAATTAATGGTAATATTTGATCAACTACTTTTGAATCTTCTACAGTTTTTTTAACTTTTACAAGGAAATCAATTGTATTTTCCTCCGGAGGTTTCCATTTAAAATTATAATTCCATGTACCGCTAATATTTTTTGATTGTAGTCCTTCAATGCTTCCTCTAACAGAATATCTTACTGGAAGATATATTAATCCATCGATACGATAATTATAATATCCTTCTTTTTCTCTTTTTAGAATTAATTCAGATGCTCTAAAAATTCCAGTAATATCTTCGGATTTTTTTATTTCTTCTTCAGAAGAGGAAGTTAAATAACCAAATTCATATTGTTTTGCACTGATCCTTATTGATTTTTTTTCTTTATCAACCTTCTTACTTTTCCCTTCTGAAAAGAATTTTTGAATAATTGAACTACGTGAAATATCTCCCGGGTTTCTAGAAATAAATGGATAGCTATGAATCGGTTGAGGTGTTATTTTACCTGAAACCATTTCATCTAAATAAATATCAAAGATCATAAATAATTGTATCGGTTTATTTTCTTTGTCCCTTGTAATATATTCTCCATCAAATAACCATCCATCTTTATAATCTTTGAATACAACATTCATATCAATTACATTTTTCTTTGAATTAATTAAATATCCTTTATGATCTACAATTATCATTTGATACCTTTCTCCATCTGCTTTTTCAGTTACAGCATAATCTTTGAGTATTGAACGGGGATTATTTAGTTTTAAATAATCTATCGTTAAAGTAACTGGTTGAGGCGCCATGAAAGTAAAACTATAAGGTTTCATATTTTGATCCGTAAATGATTTGTACTTCTGAATAATATTCTCTTTTAATTGATGTGAAATAATTGTATCACTATTATATATCATTTTTGTAATGTCAATAACATGGCTTTCTAATATATCACCCACTTTTTTTGATATTTCTTGAATAATAGCCTCTTTATTTCCTTCATCGGGGCGTTTTGAAGGTAGTTCTCCCTCCACAGTATCATCTTCATCATCGAGTAATTCTGATTGAAGTGGAGTAAATGTTGGTGTATTGTATAAATATTTCACTGGTAATGTTAATCCATGATATCCTCCAATTGGATGAATAAATTCAATCAATACTTCAATACCAGTTTCTGTATATTCACTAATTTCTTTAACAATTGATAAATGAATACCTTTTTGATAATATTCTTTTAATGAATCTCTTAATTTAAAATCATTATTTACCTCTGAGAAATAACTGTCCTTAATTTTAACATATTTACCAATTAAGTCTTGGTATTTTTGAATATTTTCAGAATCTTCCACAATTGTATTTTCAGTATATCTTGGAGATTCATAATCATAATTATATTCTTCGTCAAATAATATTTCTTCTTCTTTTTCATCCATAAAAATTTTAATACCCATATTCAATGGATCGTAAATATTACCAACTACTTCTTTCCCTGGTCCAGGGATAAAATATGTGTTGAAATGATTGTACAACTGATCAATTTCTTCCACTCCAACATTTTCTTTCCACCCAATATATTCAATTTCCATTTCATATTGTTCGTAATTTTTCAAAACATTCGCTTGACGAAATGTTTTTTGAAAATCATACTTACCATTTGAATACTTGGTTGATTTAACAACCGTTAAATCAATCCTAAATATCTTATCAAGCGTTAAAAAACTAATTCTCTTTTTATAACGAAAATGCTTCTTTTTATCTTTGAAGTCCGTTAAAAATGATTTTATAAATTTATGATCTTTTGATAATATATTTTCGGTTTTTAAATTTAACCTTACATTATAATCAAGGTCTTGTAATGAATTATATTTTTTAGTTGGATTTGAATGATCCTTATAATATTGTTTTTGAATAAATGTAATATTTTCATCTTCAATGTTTTCTAAACTATCTTCATGACAATAACGTTTAATAGAATCAATACCATTGATTGTACATCTTATGTTAGAAACATTATTTCTAAATTCATGACGAATATCAAGGTTTGTGGTTTCTTCAATTAAATGATAATTTTCTTTACACTTATCCATTAATGAAAGGAAAATACGTTTATCAATTGGATTCTTTGAAGGTTTACTCCCAAAAATGCATTCTAATTCAACTCGTTTTGATAAGATTGCATTTCTAATATATTGGAGAAAGTTTTCATTCTCTCTTTCAAATAGTTTCATAAATATATTATCTGTCTATTTTTTTTTTTAAATATCTTGAATATATTGTTTCAAATTTATATCATCATATAGTTCCTTTTTCAACTTCTTTTTACCATTTGAAGATTGTAATGAAATATCAAGGTCTGCAGCAATTTCCTCCAGCTGTTTTATTTTGTACTTCGAAAGTGAATCTAAATATGGTTTATAGATAAAAATAGATGGATAATCAAAATTTAAAATTGTATTCAGATCACTAATATCTGAAAATATCAAATCATCGTAATTTGGTTTTTCTTCAAAGACAAACCAACTATTTTGCTTATAAATACAATATACAGGTTCGTATCCTTTAACATTTGTAGTATAATACTTATTTGTATCTTTATTATAGATAATACATTTTGTCTTATAAATTTCATTCAAATACAGTATCGAAGATAAATTATTTTCTGTTTGAAGACCTTTCTGAATCAATGATACAGAAAATTTCTTTGAATATTTTTGATGTTTAATCACATTTGATGCAATGTCCAATTTTTTATCAACGATAAATTTATTTTTTTGAACTGAATCAAGGGAAGAATATTCAATCTCATTTTGACTAATAATAATTTCACAAATATCTTTACATCCTTTTTCATCATTTAAAGATCTACCTTTTTCAATATAAGTTGAATCTTTTATCTTCTTTGAATATTGATTTGTATTTTTTTCAAAATCTGTAATAAATTCCATTATAGTTTATCTTTACTATTTGTATTTAAATAGTATCAAATTTACAAATTATATTTTTTTGATTCATTAATAATTTCTTTTTCATCTTTTGAGAATAAATTAAAAGAAATTGATTCTTTTTTAATAATACTTTGATCTTCCACAGGTTTATGTTTTATTTCTGAACTTTCTTCTTCATTATCTAAGACATCTTCATAATTAATAATTTCTTCATTGTAATTAAGTGTATTTTTAATAATTTGATAAATAATACCAATAATTTCATCATCAACAGTATTTAAATTTAAAAAAATACCATTGTCATTTTCTGTAAATTTGCAATCTTTCATTGTAATTAATTCAATAATTTGGTTATGGTTTTTTAATTGGTTAATATTTTCATAAATGTAATATCTTTGTTTTTTTACTTCCATGAATATTAAAATAGAGAATTATAAAAATAGATTAGATTAAACACATAATTATGAAGGTCTGGCGATGACTTGAATATTTTTAGAATTAAATTTGGTACGTGCCCCAATTGTAATTACTTTCATTTTTTGTCCAACTGTTAAATCATTAAAATTAGTAATTGTCCCTTCATTAAAATATTCTTTTGGTACCATTACCAAAAGAGGAGAATCTTCTGATGTATCACTTTCATTTAATTTAACAAAGCCAATAACACCCAATTTATTAATACTACTAATAATTATATCAATTTCATCATTTTCAGAAGGGGATACACACTGTGCTTTGTATTTAATTGAATACTTAATCTCACTTTTTTTTCCATTGGTAACAATTTTCCCTATACTCCGTTGAATAATACGGATACTATCTTTAATAATATATCCATCTTCATATGATTTCCCTTCTAAATTTTCTTTCAATTTAATCCGTATAATATTATCAATATCATTACTTAGATCTTTTGGATCAAGTACTAAAGTCGATGTTAATAATTGTTCACTCATAAATGACATGTTATATAATAGTATGTTACATTTTGTTTAAATAGAAGAATCAAATTTATTCCAGAAAATTTAAAAATATTAAATCATAAGGTATAAATAAATGCCTATTTTTTTTCTTTAATTTTTCTTTATTCCTTATAATCATTTCAATTAATAAATAAAGGAAATTCTTTGTTTGATTTTCAATATCTGGATCATCTTTAATTAATTTATCATAATTTGTTTTGAAATATATTCTTAAAAATGCCCTTACACTATTTTTCTTTGCAATTTGACTTACAATTCTTCCCGGTAATTTATTTGGTGCTTTAATTTTATCATCAACCAATTTAAAAACTGTTTTTCCATCTTCCAATTTAAATGGGTAACCCCAAATTGATTCATTTTTTAATACGGATGTAGTTTCTTTAATTTTTAAGAAATTACTTTTAATAGATGATTGAATTAATTCACTATCACTAAGTTCAGAAAGATTATAAAACTTTTTATTTTTGTAGATATAATATGAATAATCATTTTCGATTAAATCTAATTCTTTATATTTTTCTTTTTTCTTTGAATAAAATGAATCTGTATTAAATACAAAAAATCCAACTATATTTTTTTTCTTTTCCAAAATAAAATAATTTAAATCTTCTTCATAAATTAAGTTTCCTTGAAAATAAGTAAATAATTTATCTTTCAGTTCATTATTTAATTTTCTATTTTCTATATATTCTTTAAGAATATCTTTAAAAATAATAATTTTTTCTTTATATGATAAAGAATCAAAGATATATTCTTCATAATTATTTGTATCAAAATTATCAATAAAGTTTTCAAATGAATATTCTTCTAAAAATATATCTTCTTTTGATAATTCTTGAATAATTTTCTTATATATTTCACCGGGAGTAATACCCTTTTCTTTTTTAACCTTTTTACTAAAAAGGTTATCTACTAATGGCAAATATTTTGATTGTACGCCTTGAATACTATTTGTACGGTAATATAATGGTAATGTTTTATCACTATTATTGTGTGGTTGAAATAAATAATAATTATTTTTATTAATTAAGTATCCACTGATATTTTTATTATTCCAAAGCATATATTTATTATCAATCATATCATATAATGTATAGTAAATAACTGGTATATTTGTATCAATTGTCTCCATAACTTGTGCAATAATTTCATGCAATGTATAATAATTAATTACCTCAAACATCTCAATAATAACTTTTTTAACTTGAATAAATAAATCTTTCGAATTTTTTAAAGTAAATGTATCATAATTGATATCATTTTCACTGACATCTGAACATTCACAATTAAAATTACATTTTGAAAAGGAACATATTTTTGAATATTCTTTATCATAAACTTCGTGTTTATTAATTTTAATACCACGACTTGTTATTAAATTGATTGGTTTTATCTGATTCTTTTGAATATGGTTAATTTGTTTATTTAAATAACAATCAATTGCATTTTCTTTTAATACCGTTTCTATTTCACCAATAATTACAGCTTTTTCTTCTGCTTTTCGATAGGTATATGTATCAATTGAGTCCATTTCTTTATTTATACCGGCAACATGCATATAAACGGTTACATTCCTTTCTTCTTTTTCTAAATTAATGTGAGAACAAAAACGAATCCCTCTACCAATAATTTGTTCGACTCTTGATAAATGATACCATGGATCTAAGATATGTACTTCCCTTACATTTTTTAAATCTAATCCTTCACTTGCTACAACTGTTCCAATTACAATTTTTATGTTTTCTCCATTTTTATTTTTTTCCGAAGTTAATGCTTTAATTTCTTCATCATTATTTGGAGATAATCCTTTATTACCCGATAGAACAATATATTTTGCCTGTTTGAAATTCCCTTTCCCTTTTTTTGAAATTGGATTCCATTCAAAATCAATGGGTTCTCTCTTTGTCCCTTCTTCATCTTTTTTCCATTCCGGATATTCTAAAATATTCCCAGAATATTTTTCAAAACCCATATGTTCTAACGCAAATGCTAATGGGAAAACACCTGATGGAATAAATTCTGTATATATAAAAATAATACCTTTTGATTTACTTTTCTGTAGTCCTTCTAATATATTTTTTATTTTAGTAGATAATACACCAATATTTTCAATATCAAAAATGGGGCTTTGAATATTTTTACGATAAGAATTACTATAACGATATTTATTATTTTTACTTGGTTTCATAATACCTAAATCGCTATTAAATAATGCTGTACCACCATACATTTTATGAAAATTAGAACGATTAATTTCTTCTTTACCAGTTAAAACATTCACTGGAGGATAAACTATATTTGATATTTGAACTCCAGCACGTTGCTCTGATATTTGCATTGTTTCAGAATTTAATGATTCAACATATTGTTTATATATCTGTGATTGATAATTATCCATTTGATTGTAATACATTTTTAAGAATTTAAATTGATAAACACTATCGTTGTATTCTTCTCCTTTTATTGATAATTTAGGATATTCATTGCCTTTGTCTCCATTAATACATAACGGATCATTATTATTATCAGGATACAAACGTATAGGGAATGTTATTGGATTTTCCCCTCTTACATAAGAAATATAACCTCTTGTTTTCTTTTTTAATAAATCAATACCTCTTTCTGTGAGTGTTTCATTTTCATCAAAAATTTCATTTTTTGAAATCGTTGGTCTTTTATCATTTTTCAAAAGTAAATTAATTAACCATTGAATCTCTGTTGCTTTGTTAAACATAGGTGTAGCAGATAATAATACTAAACGCAAATTATCACTATATTTGATTACTTTATCCAAGAATTTAACCGTATCTTTACTATATTTATCTAAATTATCATCTCTTAAATTATGAACTTCATCAATAATAAGTAAACGGTTTGAGAAATATTTTTTAATAATTTTTTTCTCTATTTCTTCTACTGATTGAGTGGTACTTGTTTTTAATTCAATTAATTGTTTCACTTTATTTGAAAATTGTTGATATCCATAAAATTCATAATATTCACGTATTAATTTTTTAACTTTAAAAGATGTATTCATTTTCATATCAATATTGTGAATAATATTTTGAAAGTTTTCACCATTACATTGATTATCACCCTTCTCTGGACTATAAATTGTATTCATCCAATTTGATTGAATATTTTTAGACACTAAACAAATTATTTTCTTATCTTCTTTCTTATATAAATCAATAAAGGAATTACTTATTGTAATTGCTGTACATGTTTTTCCTACACCAACTCCATGAAAAACAAGTAATCCTTTATAAGGTGTATTTTTATTCATAAAATTTTTTAAAAATTTCTGATGATTCCCTAATTCAAAGTTTGAAGGAAAACATTTCGTGTCTAATTCAATTAAATCTAATAACCCTTTACAATGAAAGAATTCTGCTTTCTTAGTTATTTCTGTATTAAATGAAGGATTATTATAATCTGGATATGATTGATATGAATTATTAATAATCCTATTTTCTGATTCATCAATGTTTTTCACATCGACAACTTTTTCAATCATTTTCATTAAATATAATGATTTTTTATCTTTTGTTTTAAGGAAGTTTCTTTTATTATCATAATAAATACTATATAATTCTTTAAAATCTTTCTTTTCAAGATTCTTATAAATTTGAAGTGATTTCCTTTCCATGAAATACTATATAATATTAATTATATTAATAAAAAAAAATATGTACGTCAAAATTGTATAAATTTTTTATTAGTTTAACAATAAAAATGGAACATATCAAAGGAGATCAATGTTTTGAAAAATTAGACCTTAAAGAACACTTACTAATTTATTTTGGTGCTTCATGGTGTGGTCCATGCAAAGAAGCCGGGCCTAAATTCGAAGAATTAGCAACTAAATATCCAAGCAATAAAATTCGTTTTTTCAAGGTTGATATGGAAGAAGAAGAAAATCAAGAATTTATTCAAGCAAATAAAGTCGAAAATATCCCAACATTTATCCTTTTTAAAGATAGAAATTTCCTTGAACGTATTATTGGTGGAGATTTTGATAAAATGAAACAATTAATTAAAGAAAAAGTAGGATTAGATCACCCAGATGAAAACAATACTAATAAAAAAATTAATAATGTACCCTCAAATGTTAATAAACAGATTAAAGGTGTTCCTTCGCCATCAAATCACGCACCACCAACCCCCCAACCTAAGTTGGAAGAATTTTACCCATCTGAAACTTTCCAAGGTGGATTTGAAAAATATGAATTTAAGAATGGTCCAAAAGGACAAGGATATTATTTACAGAAAGACAACAATACCATGAATCCTCCTATTGGAGGTGGTAGAGGTTTAGAAGTACACATGGTTTATGGAGACTGGTGCGGACACTCAAAGAGGGCTTTACCCGCCTTTGAAGAATTAGTTAAGGAAACTGGTGTTAAAACGGGTGGTGGATCATCTGTTAAGTTTGTACTCACAGATGATAAAGGTGAAGGAATGGCACAATTTAAAGGAAAAGTAAGAGGCTTCCCAACATACATGGTTGTTAAATCTGATGGGACTATGGATGAATTGAAAGGTCATGATCGCAGCAAAGATTCGATCCTTGATGCTGTCAAATCTTTAACTTATTAATAATTAATAATTAATAATTAATAATTAATAATTAATTTTTTATCTTCAATACTTTTATATAATAAAAAAAATGTTTTCACTATTTTTTTTTTATGTAAATCATAGTCTCTGATCTTTTCATAACATTCTTCTTCAGATAACCATGAAATATCTTTTATTTCAGTATATTGATTTTTATTTGTTTGATCAATACATAATTCTATTTTTTCATCTGTTTTTCCAATATAATAAATATGTTTATAACGAACACTATTAATACCTTTATATTCTTCAATTAAAGGTATTATATTTTTAATTAAATTATATTTTTCAAAAGGAATATTTGTTTCCTCATTAAATTCTCTGATTGCACAATCTTTATTATTTTCATGTCCTGATCTTCTCCCCTTAGGTATTTCCCATTCATTCATTTCATACTTATTTCCTGATTCTTTAATAATCGTTTCTAAACTATAATATTTTTCATCTTTCCACAAACCTTTCTTAAGTTTTTCAAAGATTATTTTACTTTTTAAATACTCTTTTTTTATTCGTTGATTAACATTATCAATATGTATCCATAATTTTTTCCACAATTCATCAAATGATTTATCTAATAATTTTTGTTTTTCCAATTTTGTCATTCTAGAGATTAATAGTTCGATATATTTTTTATTTTCAGGTGTTTTATATTTACCACGAATAAATTCAATGAAAGAGAGAGAATCTTTTCTTTCAACCATAATTATACGGGGTACATTTAATTCATCGACTCTAAATAAAATAATACCATAACTTAGTATAGGATGACGACAATTTCCATATAAATGACCATAATTACCACAATTATTACAATAATTTTGTTCCATACTATTCATTATGGTTTTTTTTCTTAAATATTATATTTATTTAATGTAAAAATGGAACCAAATGTATGGGGGCCTCCAGGATGGACATTTCTACATTCTATAACATTTAAATATCCTGATAATCCATCCGATTTAGAAAAGAAAAAATATTATAATTTTTTTAATTCGCTCAAAAATGTTTTGCCTTGTCCAACTTGTCAAGAACATTATGAAGATAATTTTAACAAAATACCAATACGATTAGAAAATCGAGAAGAATTAATTGAATGGTTGATAGATATACATAATGAAATAAATCGTATGAATGGAAAAAAGGTGTATTCATATGAAGAAGTATATGAAATATACAATGATATGTATGGAGTAGAAAGTAGTAAAAAAAGTCCAGACTATTTATTTATTTTATTATTACTTGCTATTATTGTTATAGGATGTTATTATTATAAAGAAGTATATCTTAAAAAAAATTAATCTATCGTTAATTTATTTTTTTTTCTTTCCTTTAATTAAAATAATGGGGAGACCGAAAAAATTAGTTGTTCAAAAATATTTAACGGATAAAGAAGTTTCAGATTTAGAAGGTACATGGATTGATGAATCTTTTTTAAAGCATCCAGTCATTCGAGAAAATACAGATGTTTACTATAAAGATGAAGAAGGTAAAGAACATCTTTTATTAAAGTTTCGAAAGGATTGTATTTCAAATGCATTAGTAAAGACTGGTTGGGATTCATACAAAGATTTAGCGAAACCAAGTCGTGGTAGAGGGGCATCGGCTGGACCAATCGATATAAAAAGCCAATATTGGAGTAAGAGATCTTTAACAGAAACAAGTAAATGGAGTACAAGTTACATGATTAAAGACGGAACTAAAAAAAGTAAAATGAAAGTGAATAATCAAGTTGCATCTAATCCCATAGGTTTTTATGAAGAATCAAAAAACTTTTGTAAGCTTCCATGTCGTTTAACACATTTTACAAGGACAAATTATGATAAATACAAAGGTGGATTACCATTTATCCAAAGAATTGATCAAATGTTTCAAAAATTAATACCAAATGCTTATGAAAAACAATTGAATCAAGCTAATAAAAAACCACATTTAAAAATTCCAGATACATGTTTTTCGACAATTACAATTAATCGTAATTTTAGAACCGCCTTACATAGAGATGCAGGTGATTATAAAGAAGGTTTTGGTAATCTAACTGTAATTGAAAGGGGTAAATATCATGGAGGATATACAGTTTTTCCCCAATTTGGTGTTGGAGTTGATGTCAGGGCAAATGATTTTGTAGCCATGGATGTTCATCAATGGCATTCAAATACCCCTATCTATGAAACAGAAGAAGATAAAAAATTTAATGCAAACTTAGAACCAGCCTTTAAAGATAATCCAGAAGTAGGTACAGTTGGTATTTATGAAAAATATACTCGCTTAACATTTGTATGTTATTTAAGAGAAAAAATTGTAAATTGTCCCGATGAAATACCAGAAGAATACCTCAAAGCTTCTGGTCATGGAAAAATAGTTTTGAAAGAAACAGAAGTTTAAAAAGATTTAAAAATATATTCCTTTTTCTTATAAAATGAGTGTCTCAGAATTACCCAATATTTCCCTTGTAACTATATTACACGATAATGAAGAATTTTATCCACTTTTTCAACATCATTGGGATACACTTGATTATCCCAAAGATAAATTAGAGTGGATTATTGTCGATGATTCGAAAAAAGATCATGGAGATTTGATTCCAATTGATGAAAATATATTATATCTAAAAGTTGATTCATCAGAATATCTAGAAAAAATTGAGTTTCCTAAAGATGATGAAAAAATCACATGGAATTATTTTTCTAAAACGCAAAAATTAACAAATGGATTTATGAGAGATTATGCTGTTGGAATGACAAGTCATGATTATATTTTTCACATCGATGTAGATACCATCTATCAACCAAAAGCTTTAAAAAGAAAATTAAGATTTTTAAAAGATCATAGACTTGACTGTGTATATTGTAAGGCTATGTTATGTTATGATATTTATGGAAAACAATTGTATAAAACAGAAGGACAATTTGGTTATGAATCAACTTTATTTCACACAAAAGAATTATGGAAAAAAAATGGATTTAAGTGGGAAGATATTATAAGTGAAGCGGTTGCTTTTTACTACAATAAAGGAAATGAAAGGAAAATGGATAACTTTTATGACACGATTAAATTATTAAGTATTAAAAATGCAAATAATTATCGTCCAGTCAGAATAACTCTAGAAAATATGGAAATAAAAATACCTGAGATAGTTCATACCCTTCAAATTAATCAGCACCCTTTACAAAATGAAATAAATGATTTATTTTTTGAACAATCATTAAATGTTTTGGGAATTAATTCTGAAATAGTTGAATCAGTGAAAGGTGAAAATAAATGGGAAATTTCAAAAATAACCTATGATAAAAAAGAAAAAGAAAAAAAATTAATACAAAAAATTCAAGAATTAAATCAAGATTTTGATATATGTTTTATTAATACAAAGTTTCCTATATGGAATATCTTTGATAAAATTAAGTTTAAGTGTATTATTGATGAATCGGAAAAAAATCGGGAACAAATGAATTCTATATTAGAAAAAAAAGGTTATATTTCATTTAATTATATTTATATTCACAAAGATTATCTATTATCAAAATAAAAATATCTACTAATAGTATAAATGGCAAATAACGTATTAGTAGAAGGATTTTCAAACTTATTGAATGAAAAAATTGTACAGATTTCGATTGTTTCGGGTATTTTATTTTACATCCTTGCAGAACCTTCGGTTTTTGCATTTGTTGAAGATATGCTTAAACAATTAGGATCTTTAATTAATGTCCCGATTAACCTTCAAGGTCATAATCTATTAATTTTCCACTCTGTAGTTTTTGCAGTCCTTATGGGATTATCCGTTAAGTATGTATTTGAACCACTTTTCTATGCTAACAATGGTTTATTCCAATAAAACTTTTTTTTCTAATAAAAATATTTAAACAGATTAATATATTCATTAATAATATAAATGAGTACCTTAATCGAAAAAGCATATTGTAACTTACACCTTCTTTTAAAAATGAATAAAGATGATATTTTTATTAGTAAAAGAGGAGAATTAATCCCTCAAGATGATTTTGTTCAAGTTGATAATATTATTGATCTTGAATATGCAATTTATTTTACATTCCATGAATTAATTACATCTCCAGATATGAATAAAATATTCAATCACAATTTAATTAATGATTTAGATAAATGTATTGATAATATGTATGCTAATCACCAATTTAATGAATTACTTGAAGAAGAAAAATTTAGAAAAATAGTAGATAGTATTGATGAAAAATTAGATCTTTTAAAAGAAAGCTTTTTTTATCAAAGTCCATTTTTTACTTTATTAAAAAATTCCTACAATACATATGATTATCTTAAAGAAATTATGATTGAAAATAATAAATATGTATCAAAAATATGTAGAATAACTCTTGATAATTTACAGACTGATTTTAATCGTAAATATTATAGTGAAGAAGAAGAAGAAGAGGAAGAGGAAGTAAATGAAGAAACAGAAGAAGTTGAACCTAATCTTATTTATGAAAAAGAAGAAGAAGAAAAAGAAAAAGAAAATTAAATTTGAATATATTTAAAAACCAAACATATTATTAAAATAAAGGAATGATGTTTAAACTAAATTTAATTTTTTCGGAATCCATGGATGGAATTATTGGTGTGAATAATGATTTATATTGTAAGCTTTCTTCGGATCTAAAGATGTTTCAAAAAATAACAACTTTAAAATACAATGGTTTTGAAAATGTAATTATCATGGGATACAATACATGGAAAAGTATTGGAAAACCATTAAAAAATCGTATGAATATCGTCATTTCTAAAAACCATATTGAAGAAGTAAAAAAAGAAAATGTACTCTGTTTTTCTAATTTTGAGCTTGTACTTCAATATCTAATGGATAATAATCATGGAAAAATATTTATTATTGGTGGAGAAAGTATATTTCAAGAAGTAATTAAAAAGTATTTTGATTCGATTGATTTAATTTATCAAACACAGATTATAGATCATGTATCTCAATCTTTATATTCTTCACGTAAAGATGTTAGTTACAGCAATATTCCTATAATTGAATATGTATTGACTAAGAAAATGGAAAACATACATTCAATACAAAAAAATGAAGATGGATTGTTATTTGATTTTGAAAAAAATCAATATATTTCAAAAAACGTAAACTATATTGAAAATATTTATCAAAATGTAAATAATATTAACATTCAAGAATATCAATATCTGAATTTATTAGAAGAAATTCTAAAAGACGGTTCTAAAAAAGAATCAAGGAATTCAATTGTCTACTCAAGCTTTGGTTCAAAAATGAAGTTTGATTTAAGGGAGGGATTTCCACTTTTAACAACAAAAAAGATGCCATGGAAAACAGTTTTAAGAGAACTATTATGGTTTATCCGTGGATCAACAAGTAATCACGAACTTCAAGAAAAAAATGTACATATTTGGAATGGAAATGCTTCAAAAGAATTCTTAAAAAGTCGAGGATTAGATCATTATGAAGAAGGGGATTTGGGGCCAATTTATGGATTTCAATGGAGACATTTTGGAGCAGAGTATAATAATCATACAACGGACTATAATGGAAAAGGTGTTGATCAATTACAATGGATTATTGATGAAATAAAAACGAATCCAACAAGTCGAAGAATAATATTAAATGCTTGGAATCCAATGGATTTAAATAAAATGGCACTACCACCTTGTCATGTAATGGTACAGTTTAATATTGATGATAAATTTATTGATGCACAATTGTACCAACGTTCAGGAGATATGTTTTTAGGTGTCCCCTTTAATATCGCCTCTTATTCATTTCTCCTACATATTATTGCAAATATAACCGGTTATATTCCACGGTATTTTATCCATATTATTGGAGATACCCATATATATGAAAACCATATTGACCCAGTAAGATGTCAATTAGAAAGGATACCTTCTCAATTTCCAATGTTAGAAATAAATCAAAGTATCGAAAGTATTGATAAAATTGATGAAAGTTATTTTAAAATTTTAAATTATAATTATTTTCCTTCAATTAAAGCCGAAATGGTTGCTTAAAATAAATAAAATAAAATAAAATAAAAAAATATCTATGATAAATAAATAAATGAGTACATGTAATTGTGGTATCAATAAGCCGACGATCCCTAAACCAGCTGAAGAAGGAAATTATGCTTCTATAAATACAGCATATGATACATTAAGGACAACGATGAATAAAAATAAAAAATTTACAACATTTGAATATTTTTTAATTGTTGTAATTATTTTAATTATGTTTACCATGATTAAAGATTATAAGTGGTGTTAATTTATTTAAGTGAATTCCTTGCTAATTTATCGGCGATATCATTTCCATAAGTATGTTCAGTTTTATTTTTTTTATATGAATGAGAAGGGACATGAAATATTTTAATGTTTTCAAATTCTTTGTATAATTGATATGTTTTTTGAATAATCGAGAGATTTTTTTTATTTTTTAGTAAATTATTACGAACCCATTTTTCATACCATTCAAGTAAAATAGAACGACAATAACTTGAATCAGTATGCACTTCAATTGGTAAAGTAATATTTTTATCTTTCATTAAAACTAAAGATTCGTAAATAGCATACATTTCAGCATAATTATTCGAATGATGTTCAAGTTCTAAAGGTCTTCCAACATCTTCAATTTTGATTGGATTTTTTTCAGAAAAATGGATTCCAATTGAAGAACGTGCTTTAACACTTCCATTGTTTGGACAAGCTCCATCGGTATAAACAATAAATTTATTTTTATTTATTATGGGAATATATTGGTTAATTATTTTTTTTGTTTCGTTATAAAGATTTACATGATTTTTTTGAAACCAATTTTGAGTGTTTAACCAATAAATATATTGTTTATCAAGATGGAATGCTTCCTCAATACTTTTTTGTTTGTATTTTCCAAATGTAAGGCGTACATTCATATTGTATTAATAATTATTATAATTTATATTATATTTTCAAATTTAATCTTCTTTTTTATCTTCAATACCGTCTAAAAATTCTTCTTCTTCATCTTTTACATTAATAATTACTTCAACTTTTAAATTTTCTTTTTTTTCTCCATCATCCTCAACAAGTTCTTCTACTTCAACATCCTTTACTTCTTCCACATCCTTTACTTCTTCTTCCACAACATCCTTTACTTCCACAACACCCTTTACTTCTTCTTCCACAACACCCTTTACTTCTTCTTCCACAACATCCTTTACTTCTTCCTTAACACCCTTTACTTCTTCAACATCCTTTACATCTTGTTTTTTTTGAATGACTATTTTAGGTTCATCTTTCAAAGGGATTAATTCTTCATTTGTAATAAGATCTTCAATTCCATCTTCAAACTCTTCTTTATTCATTTTTATTTTTGGATCAATTTTATAAATATTACACTTATCAAGACCATTACAAATGGACGGCATAGATACTTCGTAATTTTTGAATTTAGCATTAAATTGTTTAATAACTCCATCATCAATAATAGGTCCAGCTTCAATTAAACGATCATATTCTGCCCTGGATAATTTTAAGAAATCACTTTGAATAACTCTTCTTGATGGGTCTAATGCTAATTCAATCGCAATATTTCTTTGTAATTTTCCCCATGAAACACCTGCAATTCTATGGGCTTCCATTAATTCTGCTACTTTTAAGAAATTTTGTAAAGTTGAAATAATACCTGCAAAAATATTTACACCTCCAACAATCGCTGAAGCAACCGATTTACTTTCGGTGGGTACAAACGAATCCATACCGACATTTGCAGCACCTGTCAATGTTGATAAGATAATTACAGGTATTGAGAAACAATAATACCAAACACGATAACTTTTTTCACATCTTCCATGCAACCATCTGTAACATGAAGCTTTTTCAGACCATTCTGCTAATAAAGCTTCGCATTCATCTGTCCAAATATTTTCTTCTTTTGTTATTTCTTTTCCACCATCTTTTTTTTCTTCCTTTTTTTTAGAATCCATTTTTATAATATATTATATTATAAATATAATATATGGGCGCTTGTAATTCCACACAAGTTGAAAATGATGATGTTGATGCAACTACAAGTGAAGGTATTTCGGATATTATTACATCAATTTTAAGACCTGGAACATCTGTGAAAAATGAAGCAGGGTTACAAAGCCTTCAACTGAAAATACAGCAGAAAATTATGAATCGTAGTATAAAAGGTAGTACCAAAACTATTTCAAATCAAAATATAAGAGTAACTGAATTACCCAGAAATGGTCCGCTAGATGATTTTTATAAGAAAACAATAACTGAAACTAAAGGACCATTTGGATTATTTGGAAAAAAAGAAGATTGTGCTATTTTTGCTTGTAGTTATGATATTTATCAGAATGCACAATACAAAATTCAATCATTTAATAGCACATTACTTGAAGAAGAAGAAGAAATACTTAATGAGATTGAACAAAAAATGATACATGATGCTTCAATTAATTTAGAAGGCAATCCATCTGGTTTACGGGCTGCTAATGAAGCAATTAATGAAGCACGAGATATTGTAAGATCAGAAATTAATACACAATTATCAAGCCTTTCTCGCCAAGATTCATCACAAATTCAAGATTTAGAGATTAAATATATCTCACCCCCTCGTTGTAAAGATCCATGTGGATGGGATGGAGGTCCTTATGGTCCATCACTTTCACAAAATGCTCAGGTAGAAATTATTTCAGATCAACTTTTAAATAGTGTATCAAAGATATACGAAGAAAAATTTAAAGAAATGGGTTTAGAAGTAACACAAGAAGTATCTGTAGAAAATACTGCATGTATTCTACAAATGGCTGCCTCTTTAGTTAGTTGTATTATTTGTTTAATCATTGTATGGAAAATGATAAAAATGATGGAAGGATAATAATTTATTTATTTTAATATATATTATATATGAGTGCTTTTTCAAGATTCATTACATTCTTTAATAATGTAATCGTTGGACATGAAAAAGGAGAAGAGAATAATCTTGAAAAAGCTTTGGCTACAATTGAGTCCACAAATGTAATGGATGCAGTGAATGCCGTACTTACTAATGAAATATCAAATTATGAAAACAATACTATTCAAACAATTACTTCAGAACAAACGATTGAAGTTGATTGTGGATCATATCGTCTAACAGATTGGCATCTTAAAGAAAGAGGAAAACAATATACATGGTATGGAGAAGAAATCCCTTACAGTGGCTGTATCCAGTTTGGCTGTTGTTATGATATTGATCAAAAAACAGATATTAAATTATTATCAAATAATGAAATTACAAAAGTAGATCATGAAGAAATGTATTCAAAGATAACACAAACTTTAAGGAGTGAAGTTGAATCAGTTGTTGGATCAGACGATCAATCTTTAAAAGTTCTTGATATAGCTATGAATGAAACAAAAAATTATTCTATGGATATAATTCAAAAACATATTCAAAATATGAATAATATCGAAGGTGATTATGGACAAAAAATTGTAATCCGTTCTCTTTCACCATTAAGATGTAAAAATTCATGTCATGAAAAACCAACTGGAGGAAGAGTTACACAATTTTTAAATGTTGATATAGCTACAGAAAATATCATTAATGATATTATAAAAAGTATTTCAGAGACATATATTTCAATGACAAATACAAAAAAATCAAGTGTATCTACTGTAAATGTGAAAGAATTATATCTTTTTGCAGGGTTTTCAGTATTATTGATTGTTACTTTGTATATTATTTGTTATTTGGTTTTCTTTTTACTCTATTTATTTTTCGTGAAGAAGCGTCCTCCTAGTGAATATATTACTCATATTGGAGCTATTATTTTAATGATATTTGTTTATCTTTTTTGGGCCATGATTGTATGTATTATTCGTTCAGGTGGTGGATTAAGTATGATTTTTTGTATGTTTTAAAATAAATGTTACTATTATATTATGGGAATAGGAAGATTTTTCAGAGATGTAGTATGTGCTCCATATAGCATACCAATTGGAATAATTAATAAAAATGTAAAAACATTGAGTATGTGTAGTGAATCAACCACTGTAAATTTAGATTTAGATGAAGAAGAAAATAAAAGTGGTATTCATAAACATAAAATAGGTACTCAGAAACAAGATATAATTTCTTCTTCACAATTAAATATTTTAAATCAAACAATACAAACGATTTTAATGGATACACATAACCTTTCAACAATTCAAGTTAGTGGAAAATTATCCGCAAATGTAAAATCTTGGACAGAAGATGGAGATGGAAAAATAACAATGGTTCTTAGTGAAGATTCAGACCCGTTACATGAATATACAACATATATCCAAGGATATAAAACTGAAAAAATGGGTGATGATGGTAATATCTATGCTGTTTTTGAGTTTGGATGTTATCCAACCGCACAACAGATACAGAATATTCAAACCTATCAGATTAGTTCAATTACAAATAATATATTTGAACAAATCTATAATGAAATTCAAGCAAGCATCGAAAATACAACAATCGAAACTGGTTCAGATATTCCATCAAGTACCTTTACATCTATTTTATCTGAGAATACTACAAAATCTTTATTACGACAAAAGATAGACTCAATGATTGTTAATTTATCTGATCAAAGGGTTAATGCATCTTTAAATCTTGATTATATCGATCGTTATGGTCGATGTATCTATAATTTTAACGATAACAATCAATTAATTCTTGCAGAAAATAGATGTCGTCTAAAAGAAAATTCTGATAATTTACCAAAATATATATATGGTATATGTTTAGGTGAGTCAAATATATTAAAACAAACTCTTAATGTTGAAATTATTTCAAAAAATATAATTGATATTTCCATTGGAACAATTATGGAAAATATAAATGATATCGATTCAAAAACAGAAGTAACTATCAATAGAATTACAAATCATCGTGTTATTGTTGTTTCATTATTATTTAATGTAATTCTTATTTATTTATTATTTAAATTTTTTGGGATGTTTTTAAGGAGTATAAATTAGAATTAATAATCATAACCATAATCAGACATCTGCCCCCTTCTACCTCCAGTCATTATTACCATCATCATAAACATCATACAAAAAAAGAACATTGCACCAATAATTAGCATTGTATTATTATCAAACCCATTACTACTTGTACCATCCGGGTTTATAAATTCCCCCCCTCTATATCTATTCTGATCTGATGGAGGAGTATATCCATCATCATCATTAGTTATATCTAATGTTCTAGATGAATCATCTGTTGGAGTTGTAACACTTGTACCATCTGTAATTATTTCAATATTACATGCTTGACCTGGATTTGCAAGTGAATTAATTGCATTTGAATCAATGCTGGGACTTTCACCAAAACCCCCTCTACCTGGAGCATGGACTATATTATTATTAATTTCATTCCTACAATTAACAACTGTTGGACATGGATGACCTGTTTCTGTCGGATTATAGAGACCTGATAAGATACAACCTCTATGATAACATTCTGGTCTAGAACCTGTTTGAGCATCTAAATTATCTCTTTCTGCATTAGTTAGTTCATTTTCTTTAAACCAACGATAATAATCATCTGGATAATAGCATTCACAAAGATTACCCATATTGTTTCCTAAGGGTGTTTTAGTCCAACTACCATCTGAATTCTTTTTAATAGCCCCTCCTTGACTATTAGTCTTTTCACCACAAATACCCTGTAATATTTCTTTTGATTCTGTTGATTCGAGTAAATGATCTCTACATAATTCACTGTTAAAAAAATCTTTAATAACTGATTGTGCTTCCGTATTTAATAATGCTGTTTTAATATCATCAATTTCAGCGGCTCCTGGATTTGAACGAAATTGTGTTGGTAAATATTGACTTATTCTTTTTCTAATGTCACAAATATTTTTAGCATAATAATTCTTAAATTGTTCTTCTTGAATTTTAATCCATTTATGACAATAGATTTGTCTTTCCCTTATACTCCCTGTATTATCAACACCCTTATAATCAAATAATTCTGCAGTACATACATCTTTAAATATATCATTACATTCATTTGTCATTTCATAACAATCTCTATCTCCACCTGATGCTCCAACTGGTTCTAAACATGTATTTCCATCTTCTATTGTTGAGGTTTCTGAAACATGGCTTCTACAATATCCAACTGGACAATTTTTATGTCCAGAATTAGTTATACTTCCTGTATCTCCCAAACAACACCCCATCAAATGGTCGACTCTATAGTTAGCTTTATTTCTTCCACAGAAACGTATTGCATCTTCATGGGCAGCGGGCGTATTATTATCATCTTCATGACCGCAACCGGGATGTTCGCTATCATTACTTGAATTATTCCATCCATCCCTATTACATGTAAAAGATCTAGACATATAATTAGGACAAGGTGCAGTATAACCATTATCATCTGTATATGCATAATCCGAGGGTATTTGATTAATTGGATCAATCGGATAAGCAGCTTTATATCCATGGGTATTTTCATAATTGACACACCATTTTGCTTGACCCCCACTATTTGCAGCATCACTATCAACACCACCTGGACAATTACATGTATCCGGGTTAAATTTTTTCCCACTATCATTACATTCAAATGATTGATAATTATTATCTGCAGCATCCATTTTAGTCGTTGTTATCATATTATAACATTTATCTTTGGTACCAATTGTTGCACCAAGTTCAGAGTCGGGGCGGTCGGAAGCATGTAGTTTATTTAAAGGGATATCATTCTGTTCTTTACATCCCCCCCAAATCATATTCCATTTATTATATGTTAATTGCTTACAATTATCTTTGTCACAAACTGCATAATCGGGTTGTGTATGTATTGATAAATTAATTGGTTTAAAATTAATGCTATTTTCTGACCATGCGGCACATTTTCCCTGACTTGTAGAAGTAGGATAAGAATTTTTTATCCAATTATTTACATTAATATTTGCAGCCATTCTATTATATATATAATAGATTATATTCTATTATTTAATTCCAAGAAATCGTTTTACTTTACTAATTTTTTGACCATTGTAAACATATTTACCATTTTCCATTTCATTAATTTCATTAATAGGTATTGATAAACGGTTTGCAAGTTGTTTTTGTGTTAGACCTTTTGAGAGACGGCCTTGTTGAATTTTCTTTGATAGTTCTCCATCAATTTTTTTATGTTTTAAATTTCCATCTTCAATATTTTTTTCAAGCTTACTATCTTTTTGAAGTACATTAGTACCTTTTTTTTTTACTTTGTCATTTGTTTTTTTTTCTTTATTTGTTACTTTATTTTTATCTTTACAATGAACAATATAAGTTTCCCAATCTTGGTGATCCATTATTCTTTTATTATTATATTATTTTTTATTATTGTTTTTCAAATTTTTTGGATTGATTATGATGTATCATCAAATTTAAAATTGAACGATTTAAATATTCCTTTTGATCTAATTTATCGAAATTATGTTTGAATAAAGATATTCCAATGACTAATCCTCTCCCATTTTTGTATTTATCTTCCATTATTTAATTATAATTAATAATAACTACATTTTTAAATCAAATTTGATTGTATATAAAGATAATTTAGTATATAAAAATATAGTATATGGATCCTAAACATATTACAAGGACAAGTTTTTGTGATAAAGAAATTGATAATGTTACAGATAATTCAATGAAAAAATATATTTTAGATAATCTTGGTATTAAAACAAATATTAAATATTCTTTTCGATATGCTAAGATATATAATGAACAATACCGTAAAAATCTTAATAATCCACATTTAATATGTTTAAAAAGTAGTGGTACCCCTTATCTTCTTTTCTGTACACAAATTAATGGGGTAAATTATTGTTTTCTGATTGATAAAAAAGTAAAAGATGGTTATGAATATCCAAAAATATTTATTGTTCATTATCGTTTTTCTCCAGAATTATTTCAAGGTACTCTTTTTGAAACTGAACTTATAAGGAATAAAAATCAAGAATGGAGTTTGCTAATTGGAGATATTTATTATCACTCAGGAAATTCTTTAAAAAATATTCAAATCCATGAACGTATTAATCAATGTATTGATATTATGGAAAATAAATACATGAATGATTCATTTTGCGATATTTGCCCTATTTCAATTAAAAAATATTTTGATCTTAACGAAATACGTTCTATTTTTACAGATTTTATTCCAACTCTCTCTTATCGTATTCGAGGATTTTATTTCGTGCCTCTTAAAACAAGTTATTCAAAAATACTCTATATGTTCAAAGATGGTGATTATAAAAAAATCAATACAACCAATAAAAAATATATTACTTTCCGTATTATTCAAACAGTAAAACCAGATGTATATGAACTTTACCTTTATAATGAACAAAAAACAAGCATTCAAAAACATTCTTATGCCAGCATACCTGATATTCAAACATCTAAATGGGTTAAAGAATTATGTGATAAAAATGAAGAATGTATGGTTGAATGTAAATACAATTCACTATTTAAAAAATGGGTTCCAATTAAAGAAGGTACAAATATAGATACAATCTTAGATGTTAAAGAATAAATACTATTTAAAATGAATTTATCTATTAATAATAGTATTAATGACAACAAAATTGTCAAAAAATGGTTACAAAATAATTAAAAGGGATTATGATTCAAAAATTATTAAAGATGTTAAAGATGAATTAAGTGTTAAACCCTATAATAGCTTTAATAAATCTCAAATGAATAGTGATTCTGGAAAATTTAGTGTTTTTTTAGAAAGTCCTAAAAAATTATATTTACCAAGATTTTATGGATTGAAAAAGTTTGGTAAACCAACACTAGATGAAATGGAAGTAGGCGATGATATTAATTTATCTTTTAATGGTGATCTAAGGGAAGAACAAAAACCAATTGAAGAAATATATTTAAAAAATGCACATGAAAAAGGTGGAGGAATTATTTCTATTCGTTGTGGAGGTGGTAAAACAGTACTTGCATTACATATTATCAGTGTTTTAAAGAAAAAAACAGTAGTTGTTGTCCATAAAGATTTTTTAATGACACAATGGAGGGATAGAATTTTAGAATTTTTACCAACTGCAAGAATTGGAAAAATACAACAAGATACTGTTGATATTGAAGATAAAGATATTGTTCTAGCAATGGTTCAAAGCCTTTCAATGAAAGAATATGATGAAGGTACATTTGATTCTTTTGGTTTGGCGGTTTTTGATGAATGCCACCATTTAGGAGCTGAAGTATTCTCTAAATCAATGGGAAAAGTTGCATCAAAATATATGTTAGGATTATCAGCAACACCAAAAAGAAAGGATGGATTATCAAAAGTATTTGAATGGTTTATGGGTGATATTGTATATTTACAAAAAAAGAAAAATGAAGATTATGCGGAAGTTCAACTCATTGAATGTAATTTCCAAGATGAAAAATATAATAAAGAAGAATTAAATTTCCGTAAAGAACCATGTATGCCAAAGATGATTAATAATATATGCGATTATATTCCGCGTTCAGAATTAATAATAAGTCTAATTCAACAATACCAAAAAGAAGGTAGAAATATTTTAATTTTAAGTGATAGAAGAGGTCATTTAGATTTATTATATAAAATGTTAAAAGGATATTCTTGTGGATTTTATGTAGGTGGGATGAAACCAGATGAATTAAGAGATTCTCAGGAAAAAGATATTATATTGGCTACATTTTCAATGGCAAGTGAAGGAATGGATATTCCTAAATTAAATACTGTAATATTGGCTTCACCTAAATCAGATGTTGAACAATCTGTTGGTAGGGTTTTTCGACAAAAAGCATGTGATCGTAAATTCCATCCATTAATTGTTGATATTCAAGACACATTTTCATTTTTTAAAAAACAATCTGAAAAAAGAATTTCTTTTTATCATAAATCGAATTTTACACTTTTTAAAAATGGCGAAGAAATAAAAAAAAAAAGTAGAAAGAAAAAAGAAGAAAAAAATATTATTGATTTTGCTTTAATTGATTAAAATTTTTTTGTTGATTATATTATAAAATGAACTTCAACAAAAAAGAAAAAGAATTATTAATGTATTGTGTTTTAGCTTTCACTGCTGGATATCTAATGTGTATGTATTTTCCAGTACATAAATCGGGAGATGATATTTATTATGATGATGTTCCATTGGTTTTAGAAGGGAATGACAATAATAATAAAAATAAAAATAAAAATAATAATAATAATAACAATAACAATAACAATAACAATAACAATAATA
>TARA_B100001115_G_scaffold185123_1_pt1 | contig 42038 bp, 57 predicted proteins | sample TARA_B100001115 | Tara Oceans TARA_B100001115 (sample SAMEA2622652) | marine metagenome | biome: marine biome (ENVO:00000447); feature: surface water layer (ENVO:00002042); material: "saline water (ENVO:00002010), including plankton (ENVO:xxxxxxxx)" | depth 5 m | reverse complement strand
CCATTGCCAAGTTTCTAAGTTCTTCAGATACAAATTTATCTTTTACAAACAAATCACTTGGACTTACTTTTTTGCTCAACGGCATCATCAAATCTAAATAGTCAACTAGTATTACATCAATCTTCCTACCAGTTTTGATTTCATATTCTTTTATAAAACTTCTAATATCATTTGCTGTCTTACCACTTGGCATATACTTAATCTGGAAAGCACCAGACTTCTTACCAACTAGTTTAACTTTCATTTCAACGCCATCTAAATCTCTAAATATTTCTCTGCTTGGAATATCTGTCATCATACTATCTAATCTCATTGCAACTAAATTTTCACTTAATTCAAATGTTAGATACACAACATTCATTCCGTTGAGTGCCCAGTTTACACCTAAGTTTGCAAGAAACAAAGACTTACCTGCACCACTACCACCTGCAAATATATTCAACTCACCTTTGTTGAATCCACCAAATAGTTTCTTATCTAAACTTTCCCAACCTGTGCTTACTTGTCCATTGTTGTCTTTCAAAGACATAAGTCTACCTTTAGGATCTTTAAAGTAATCAATACCAAGATCTTTTTGTAATCCTATCTGTACTGCGTCTTTGATCTTTACTTCAACTGGACCATATTCACCTTTTTCAAGCAAGTCAGCACTTTCAAGTATTGCACGTTCTAGTGCTTTGTGTCTACTGAAAGTTTCAAAGTCGCTCAACAACCAATCATAGTGTTGTTCATTTAGTCCTGTTGGAATAGTTAGTTTTACTTGTGGGCTATTACTGTTTACAATCTGTTCTGTAGGAAGTGTGTTGTGTTCAGCAACAAAATTTTTTACAAACTCTGCCGCTGGCTTTAGTTTACGATCAAAACTTTCTGGATCAAATATTGCTTGGCAACGCACAAACGTTTGAGCATCACTCAACATGATCTCAAGATAAGTTTTCTGTATTTCGAATCCGTAATCTGTATTTTGTTTCATTATTTTTTATTATACCACACTTGCTCATCAAAGTCAATATGCCTATTTTCCAAAGCCAAAACTGAACCAATGCAACTGCCTGGATCACCTGGATTTTTTGGCACATAAACGTAATTCCAATATTTTCTGATTTTCTTCACTGCATCTCTATTTAACGCACAACCGCCTGTCAAGATTAAATTACGACTTGGTAAGTTTTTCATGCACCAATCATTATTTGATTTTAAAATTGTTTCAAATACAAATTGTGTTGCATTCGCTAACCTTTTCATATCTTGTTCTGTTGTAAGGTCTGGCTTGTACCAATCGCAACCTTTATGTAAGTTTACCTTAAACTTTACGCCTGGCTTTGATCCATCGAGTGGTTTAGCAATAAAGGTTTCAATCATGTCATTGATAAGATGTAAGTTTTCATGTGTAGCAATATCCATACCCATCTCACTTACTTTGTATTCATCTCTATTTGCTTTCAATCCTAATCGTTGTGTCATTGCACTATAGAACAAGCCAACACTATGTGGATACTTTCCTGAATACACTTGCTTTAGTCCTGCACCAGGTACGTATGAATCACCTGTCCATATAGTAAACGTTTCAAACTCACCTATTGAATCCAAGCACATGATTGTTGCATTAGTTAATCCGCTAGTGAAAAAACCATAAGCCGCATGAGCTCTATGATGTTGCACATACTCAATAGGAGCATTTATGTTCCACTTGCTTAGATATTTTTTGATATTGTTTTCACTTGCTAACCAACCTTGTCCTGCCTTCAATTGACGCAACGTTTTAAGGAAAGGTTTTTCATACCAAACAACTTTGTCTGGCACTTGCAATCTCCAACCGCTGGCTTCTTTAGCGGCGTTCACAAGGTCTGGATTCAAATGGGGATCGTGTTCTATCTTAGAGAAGTCTTTCGCCAAAGCCGCCCATATCAGTTTTCCATCTTTAAAAACTGCTATACTGGCATCATGACTGTTACCAACAATACCCCAAACTATCACTTACGTTTCTCCTCGATCCTATCTGCAAGACCATATGCTATTGTTTCTTCTGCACTCATAAAGTAATCACGATCCATATCTTTCATGAAGTCGTCATAAGTTTTACCTGCTGTATTGTGCTTTACATATAGCTCTGTTAATTTTTCTTTTAGATATTGAATCTCTTTGTAACGTATTTCAATATCACTTGCCATACCTTTTGCACCACCACTTGGTTGATGTATCATTGTACGACTGTTTGGCAATAATATTCTTTTGCCAGGAGCACCTGCTTGAGCAAGAAATGAACCCATTGAACAAGCCTGTCCTAATACTATTGTGCTGACATCACACTTGATGTATTGCATAGTATCGTATATGCTCATTCCACTAGTTATTACTCCACCTGGACTATTGATATAAAAATTTATATCCTTCTCAGGGTTTTCACTTTCCAAGAAAAGCATTTGTGCAACTACAACGTTTGCACTATGATCTTCAACAGGACCATTCAACATTACAATTCTATCCTTCAATAGTCTACTGTAAATGTCGTAGGCTCTTTCTCCTTTGTTGGTAGACTCAACTACCATTGGTATAAGTGTACTCATTATATTCCTTTCATTTTTTTCCAACCAGTGTGTAAGATATAAAACCATACACCGTTTATACTAGGCTCAACAAGTGCTACTGCACCAGCCTCCCATAAACTTGCACCTGTTAAAACTGTAACCACTGACATAGCAATTATGATATGTCCAAGGGTATATATTAAAGCAAGTGACAAACTTGAACCAGTTAGAATTCTGCGAAATGCATTTTGCATTCCTTCTGTGAACTCAGTCATCAGTTCTCTCCTTCCATAAATGTTACGCCCATTACATTGAAACTCATGCTTATACGAGTTACGTTTGATTTGAATGGGTATACTGTGTGTTTTAAACCTGCATGAAACAGTAAGAAGTCTCCTGTCTTAGGAACTATCTTGTGTGTGCCATTGGCACCTACCACGTCTGGTCCATACATGAATTCTATTTGTCCTGGGCAATTCATATTAGTATCTTTTGTATATTCTTCATTTTGTATTTCTTCAGGAACATCTATGTACACAACTGAACTAATCATACCTGCGTGGCTGTGCATAGGATTAAATTCGTTTGCTGTTTGAAAATTAATCCAAGGTCCTGATCCTAAACTAAAACTTATTTTGTCATAATCTTTTTCATCGCTGTCATCTATAAGCAAATGGCTTCTCATTCTTTCGTCATCATATTTTACATAGTTTCTAATATGTGGTGTAATCACATGATTAAATCTATCCATGTCCTTAACTGCAATACCTAATTGTTCTTTGATGTTACCAGCCAAATCATATCCAACATTGTTCCTAGCTTCTTCTGTATCCTTTGCAACTTGCTTTAGATAATCTATTTCGTCGCTTGTTAAACGTCCGTGATATATTGTTGGGCCAAATGGTCTGATAATATTATATTGCATTAGTGTTTTGTTGGACCTTTCATTTTTTCAACGTTATCTCTAGAAACAAATATTGCCTCCATTATATCATCATAATCATTTTCATTCAAACAAGTTTTGTAAATTTTAATTGCTTGGGCACACATTACTCCTGCTATTTCTAAAGGATCGTAACCTGCTTTGTCGCCAAGTAATTCATTTACTTTGCTTTCAATAATTCTGTATGCTTCTTCTGTTCTGTCTTGCTTTTCCATAATGTTTCCTACTTGTATATAAACGGATCTTTCTTTTGTAACTCTTTGATTCTCTTTTTGAACTTCCTTTGTTCCTTCCAATTTTCAAAGTAGCTTACAATTTTATTAAACATATTTTTTAACCAAACCATTGTTTGCTCCTTAATTTAATTTTTAGTTCATTGTCTTCTGTGGAAGATACTATTGTGTGTAAAGTATACATTTTGCCATATTTCATTACTGCGTCATTTACGTCTTTGACATCTTCGTCCCAGTCAGGCATACTAACTGACCAACCCAAGTCAATTGCTTGTTCTAATAATTTTTTACCATTATCATCTCTGTCAGGAACAAGTATAACCTTTTTATTTAATGATTTGATTAGTAGTGCCTGTTGATCTTTGACTTCACTTCCTAGCAACGCAACACCATCTACGCCTAGTGCATCAAACGGACCTTCAACAACAATACAGAATATTCTTTTGTAGTGTTGTGCATCAAAGTTAAACACATACCCAGGTTGTTGTTCACTCAAATATTTAGGAGTGCCATCAACAACTTTTCTTGCAGTCCAGCCAACAACTTCATCTTTATAATAAAATGGAACAATCAATCTATCTCTATAACCTAGCTTGGGTGTCCAATGGAAATTGTAATCATCATGATTGAGTTGCCTCTTCTTCATGTACTCAGCAACCTTTACTAGATTACTATCAACACCAGTTGGCTCTAGTGCCTGCCAGTCGTCCCATTGATTGATTGGTCTTGCACCTTCAGGCAGTTCCACAGTTTTAAACTCTGGCAAGGAAACAATGTCTTGAGTCAAACCTTGTGTTTCATTATACTGTAGAACTGCTAAAGCCAATTTAGTAATTGTGTCATCAGATGCGTTTAGCCATTGCAATAATCTTTTCATCTTGACAGAAAGTTTACGTCCTTCGTTCCAACTTGCTTTGAATCCACAGTTGAAGCAGTGATAAGAAACACCGCCAGCAGGATTAGTAATCAAACCGCCACGTTGTCTTGTGTCTTGAGTAGTTCCGTTATGGTGACAACATGGGGCATTGAAACTAGTCCAACCACTTGGAGTTGTTTTCCGTTTTGCGGGAAGATGTGCGATTAATGTATCAAAGACCAAACTACTCATAACAATATTATTATAGTATAGTCTTAATAAAAAGTCAACTAGTTTCTAACTAAAACCTTATCAATTGTTCCAGAAGTTTTGGTATATCTAACTCTTAAATGATTGAATACGCCATTAAAGTTTACATAGTTTGGTTGCGTAGAACTTGCTATGTTTACCTTTACTATGTCACCAAATTTGGTTTGTCCTGTGACTGCGTTTTCCAATGTGCCTTCTATGAACACATCACCAGCAAAGTCTGTGCTGTAAATGGCCGCTGTGTGAAGTGCTTCATTACCATTTAGTGCCGGCTCTGCCGTAATAGTTTCACTAACAAATATGTCTGTGTCAACACCAGTTTCTGTAAAAGTTTTGATGCTGTAACTGTTTGATGGCCCTGGAAAAGCATCACCTTTAATTTCAATAGTGCCTTTAGCATTGTAATGAGTGTTCGCATAGGTCAGTGTTTTAGCATTGTCAGATGTAGCAACCAAGTAGACATTGTAGCTGGCGAACTGTGACTTTAAACTGAGCAGGTCATTCTCTGATACCTTAACAGTAAATTGTCCTTTGAATGAAGGAGTAGATGTTTCTTTAATTGTTCCTTCACGTTCTAAAATTTGCGTATTGTTTTCGTCAAACATTACAAAATAAGGCTTGTAAGTGTTTAATATACTTACAGGCTTCTGGTCATGGTTTTTAATCTCAAAGGTTAGAGTATTATCTATGCCTCTGTAGACTATCATATTTCTTGCGTACACTGGTCTATACTCCGTTATGTTGTTAGTCAGATCTGCTATCAATACTGACTTATTGGTTGCTAAATATCGATATGTTAGTTGCATACACATATTTATCGAGAAAATGTTATTAAAAGATATTGAGAAGAACTTCCCCTTTTTAAGCATTGTGCAGTACGGTGGCAATGAATACGTAGGTATCATTAACAACCAGGACAATAACGTAACAAGTATGTACGTTTACACGTTGCTTAAGACAGAAGAAGAAAAGAAGATGTTCATAGAGATGGGCGAGGTCTGGTGGCATGAAAGCAATCGAACAATACCTATCAGTATATTCCTACCCAAAGAGTTTGCCAACTTCAGGCACAGTTTAATCACAATGAATAGTAAAGATGTTAAAGTAACTACTGGTCCAGTAGTCAACATAGGAAATTTAGCAATTAAAAGGGTAAAGCGAAAGAGTGTGCAACTTGTACGTAAGCCATTTATAAAAAAGTAAGTGGCCCTTCCTTTGGTTTTTTATCCTCTAATTCTTTCTTGTAGTTTTTTATTGCAACAAGATAAGCTATAAAAAAGCCAACCACTGTCACACCCATTCCTATAAAAAAGAATAGTATACCGTGTTCAAAGTCCATAAGTTTTTGCTATTGCAATCATTCTTTCTACTAGACTACCAAAGCCTACTTGCCTTTGCATAGTAAGTAATTGTTTTATACCCAAGCCCTCAAAACTCTCTAATGTTAATTCTGCTATTGCACTTCGATGTTCACCATTAAGCAAATCAACTAAAACTTTTGCAGTTCCTTTTGTTATCCAAGCATCTGCATCGTGCCTATATGACATGGTTCCGTCTTCATTCATTTCTCCTACTACCCAAAGATTACTTGCACAACCTCTAATTTTGTTTTCATCTATCTTCTCGTTATCTGGCAACGGTTCTACTTCCCTTGCAATATCAATTAGGTATTGCAATCGGTCATGTCCTTCTAATGGAGCCATTTCTTCTCCACGTGCTTTTATTTTGTCTATTATCATTTGTGCCTTTTGCTACGTTCTAACAAATATTCTGCTACCTTGTAAACTCTATGTAGTGTGGTTACATCTTGTCCACGGTCTTTCCAATACTTGTCCATCAATGGTTGTGCAATTCTTCTTAATGCTTTACTGCGTTTACTTTCTTTGACACCTGCTTCGTAAACAGCACCGCCTGATGTTTTTTCTTCTATTTCAAAATCCGTTAACTTTCTTTCAATCATTTATACCTTTTAGGACTTAACTTTTCTCTATAATGTTGTGCCTTGAATAAACTGTTGTGTATGAATTGTGTTACCTTGTTCTTGATACTTCTATGATCACCAACTGCAACTTCCATTTCATAATCTTCTCTCTTGAAAGGAATGACTTGACATATAGGCATACCATAATCAAATGTTATTTCTTCTCCTATTGGTGCAGTGAAGAAACTGTTTATGTGTGCTTCATGATACAAGTCAGTATCAATAACACCGTTCATTATTTCTAAATTTTTATGTTTGTTGTAATATGGAGCAATTACATAACAACTGTATCCAGGAGGAGTCTTAATGTACCAAGGATTCATAAATTTAAAACTGCCTTTGAATGTGTCTGGACCAAATGGATATGTAGATATTTGTTCCATAGGATGCGTACTTGCACCAAACATACTTTGTTGACCTCCAGGCATTCTCCATCTAATGCCTTGTGGTTGTTCATGTGTTTCAGGTACACGTACAACTTTGTAATCACACCATAAAGGGATAATGTAACCCATGTTAAGCACATCTAATATACCTGGACAACTTTTTACAGTCTTAGGTCCACCACGGTCAATCATTTCCTGTGACATAGGCACTTCTGGTGTCTTTTGCTTTTTGAACCATTCAGGCCAAAACTTACTTGCAGGCACGGGTGGCAAACTTAATTTAAGTTCTTCGTAGTTTGTAAAAAATGTTACTTTAGTTGGCTTCATAAAGTTGTTCACATATCAAATTCATTTGCACAACAATGGCGTGTGCGTATGCAACTGCGTGTGCTTTCTTAAAGTAATATGATCCATCACTTGGCTTTATCCATACCTGTTCTAGTATCTCTTTCCATGTCTTGTCTTGCAAGTGTCTCTTTGCTGGTCTTATCACTGCCAGTGTCGCCGCCAGTTGCTCTATCGTTGTTGGCTTTAGTTTCTGTAGCAGACCACTGTGTTCTCCTACGTGAAATAATTTGTCGCTGAATTCTTTGTGCGTGAGTAAATCCCATAACGGCTCCTTTGATAACAATTTGTTAAGTTGTTCTTCACTTGTAATATCTTTATACAAACTTACATTAAGAAAGTCTAGTTTAAAATATCCTCTGTCTTCTGCTTGTTCATAATCAAGTGTAGACATATTATCCACAGGATTGTGTGGAATCTCTGTTACATAAACACCTGTGTTGTGTTTTTTATCTTTGTTTAATTTTGCAACACGATGATTAATCTTATCAAGTATTACATTTCTATCAGCAAAATCTATATCAATATCTGGCATTACAATCCTGCTTCTTTCACTATTTCTTTTACAAGTTCTATATCAGCTACATGACGTTTGAAACGCAAAGCCCAATGCTGTGGATTCATAACATGATATACAATTTGTAGTTGTTCATCATTAAACTTGCCCATCATTTCTTTACCTGACTTGCAATTTAAAATTAACCAAGGACTTATTTTTCCATCTTTAATATCTTGCGTTGCTCTATTCAAACTTGCATAGTTGAAGTAATCTTGCCAACGTGCTTCTTTGTCTTCACCCCAGTCCATCATAGTCTTCACACTACGTTCTAATGCAGTTTCAACACTTTCTTTTAGTATTAGTTCTAGTGCATAACGTTCATACATTTCTTCTCTGCACCACTGATCAAGTTTTACTCCACTTGTTACAACATAGTCTACATATCTCTCTGGATACAATGGACGCACATTGTTTACAAATGATCCAAACTTTACAAATGCATTGTAGTATGGGCTATCACAAAACTGTTCATATGTTTTATCTTCTTTTGCCTTTTGACACAATTTGTAAAATCTATTGAAAGTCAAGAAGCCAATCTGTACACGTTTCTCATCTTTTTGAAAGTGTCTACGTTTCTTTTCACACATATGAACTGCAAGAGTTTTTTCTCTTGTAAAACTTGCACCACAATAAGGACAAGTAAATGGTTTAGAATTTGACATCTTTCTTATCCAACCCGTGGTCTTCTGCGTATTGTTTGAGTTCTTGTTTTGTAGATATTGTAGCAAGTAAATTTACCTCATCTTCTTTCATGTTTGGAAACATATCCTTCAACCACTTTACGACTTTAACATCTCCACCTTTTTGTTTTAATCCTTGCCAGACGTGTTGTCTTGACTTGCGTGATGCGTTGTGCGTTGCACATAGCAACTGCCATTGTAGTTTAGGATGTCTTGTTCCTAATATATTCCAATTCTTGTTATAGTATTCATTTGTCGAAACCACTGCCCATTCTTTTGCATCTCTTGATCCTGCTATCGAACTTGCATATCGATTCAATAACCAAAAGTTTAGTTCTTTTCTTTCTTCATCAGACCACTCATCATAGGCGCCTTTTGCGTCCATGTCCATAGCCATAAAGACTTCATTCAGAGGCAGTTTTCTTTTCGGCTTCATCTTTTATAGTATACCATATTGTCTTAAGTTTGTCAAGTTGTTTCTGTAGTATCGGATAGTCTTTTGCGTAATATTTGCAGTCTTCAAAATCTTTATACTCAAATATATCTGGTTGTTTATTGGGAGCTGATACAAGCCATCTTTCTATTTCGGGTCTATCTCTGTAATGGGCGTAGACTGTTTCGCCTCCGTCTGGTGACTCATAAATTAAAGCCTCTTCTTTTTTGGGCATAGTCGTTCCTTTGTTAAGTTAAAATTATTTTGAAACTTTTGTGCCTACTGTCCTTCTTACGATATCATCGTGATTGAATTCAGCCCAGTACAATTCAAAAGCAACTCCGTCTTCTAAGCCTTCAAACTGATGCACTTTTCCAGGCTTGACTTGGGTAAAGTCTCCTGCTTCAAGAATAGTTTCATCAACTAAACCTTCCTGATCATCTTGCCAAACACGAACAATCATCTTGCCCGATTCAACAAAGAAGCCATTCCATTTAAATTTATGTTCATGTTCAGAACATTTGAAACCTTTCTTAAATTTTATTCTATGGAATTCTAAAACTCCATTAGCATGAATAAGTTCTGTTTGTCCCCAAATCTTACCTGCTTTCATGTTCTTGTCCTTTAAAGTATTTCTTACTGTACCAACTGTAAAATGCTTTGTCAGTAAAATATTCTGCTATGTGATTTGCAGGAACTTGATCTGATCTTATGCACTCTGCTAGTGATTCATATTCATCTTTTTTGACTTTCATAACTACTCCTTAAATGAAAAAAGTTTCTCAACAATATGTCCGTCTATGTTTATATAACGTCTAATGTGTGACGGATTTTCTCTAGGTGTCACACCATGTAGACTATTCAAACTATTAATAAAACAAACCATTGTGTTACGTTTGTATGGTATGTGATTTACTACTTCAATATCATCAAGGTCTACTTTTCTTCCTTTTAATGGTTTCCATTGTATACCTTCTTTGTTTTTATAAATGTTTAATCCACCGTCTGTACCTTTGTCTTCAGGCTTTTTAAAATAAAACAAACAAGCGAATAATTCTTTTGCTTGATCTACGTGTGGTGTACGTATTTGTTTTTGATCAATAGCATTCATAACAAATTGCATTTCCATTCTTACACTACCACCTTCAGGAGCTTTTCTTTGGCTCACTCCTGCTCTGATATATTTTGTGTAGAGGTCTTCAGGAAAATGTCTAAGTTCGATTGATCCTTTAGGATACAGTTTTGTTATTCCTGTTCTAAACACACGTAATAAGTTTTCTTTAAATTCCATGCTTGTATGATAATTTGCAAAGTCACGCCATAAAGGAGTAACTGCATTTTCATAATCGAACTCATGTTGCTTGTAACGTATAGTACCAAAGCCTGTTGTTTCGTTCTTTGTACAATACTGTTCAGGGTATTCTCTTTCTAATCTTTCATACAAATCCCAAGGCAAAACTTCTGGAATGTGTATGTATGGAAATGGTTCCATGTGTAAATTTTCTTGTTTAAAATTTTGTAATACACTTAACTGACTATTCATTTGTATTTCTTTCCGATCTCGTCGCTTGTTATATTTTCTCCGCTATACAAATGTTGTTGTGGTATTTCAAATTCAGCATCAACATTTTTCTTTAGTATAGCACATATCATTGGATCACGTTCCCAAGTATCTAATTGAAAATCATTTCTATAGCCCTTGTATCTTCTTAACTTTTCTGTTGGACACTTTTCAAGTCTATCGCCATTGCTTGTTCCTATCCACAAGCCTTTTAGATCATAGTTGTTTTGTAAAGCTAGGCATGGATACAAATTAGGTTGCGTATTAAAAAAGCCGTGATCAACCCAACGGTAAAAAGGTAGTACGTGTATCATATAGCCACCTACCTTTGTTAAGTCATGTGTGTTCTTGTATACAGTATATTGATTAAAAACGTGTTCACCTGTGCCGTTATTAGTAACTAGATCAAACTTTTCAGTCCAGTTATATTGTTTGCTTATGTCTGTGTTAAGATCCATAGCAACTGCGTCCATGTCAGTGTTTACGTCAATGGCTAGGTATCTTTTGAATCCTAAACCTAAAAAAAATTCTTTAGTGCTAGTTGGTGTTGTATGAATATTTAAACGTTGATAAAGTTTTGCTCTTGACTTATTATTCTTCAATCTTTGATTTCCTAACTCGCAAACAGTTGGGTTAGGTTTGTTTCTAATATCGTCTACGACATAATCGATTGCAGTTGTGATTAAATTTGTAAAGCTCACTTGACTCTATTTCCTCTCAATGCAAAGAACAATCCACCACAGTACAACATCAAATGGAAATGTTCATATAGTATTACGTACATAACACTTTCAGGTTCACTAATAAGTATTACTCCTGTCATAATACCACAGATTACTATGCCTGCAAATCTTGTAAGCATATCACCAACACCTGGTCTAAGTGCTATGGTTAGTCCACCTACTAATAAAAATATTCCTGCAAACAATTCTCCCCAAGCAACGAAAAACCAAACTTGCATAGGCAAGCCAAATGCTTCTGCGTCTTCTATGTTTAATGGAAGTTTTTGTAATCCTTGTAAAATAAAAACAATAGCAAGTGGTGTACGTATGAGCCAATTGGCTCCTTTAAATTCTGGAATTTTTTTCAAGTATGATTCTAATGGTTGCATTAATCGTCTTTCCTTTTATGCCCTTCTGAATCTGCCCAACCTAATAACGCCATTATGCCTAACGATATAGGAAGTGCTATGCATAGAAATAAAATTGATGTCCAAAAGTCCCACATTACTTTTCTAGCACCACAATATATTTGTTGTTAGGTTTAACGTTACCTTGTTTATCCGTTCTTGTTTTTTCAACAAATTCATGATGCACAAATTTTACACCTGGCATATTTTCTTCAATTTTAGTTTTCCACCACCCTGGTGTTTCAACTATTAAGTGTGCGTTACGTCCATCAGCTAAAAACTTTTTAGCAGGACTTGTTGCAATAATTAAGAAAGCACACTTACTAAATGTTTCATGTACATCTTTAAGTACATTGTCTAAGAACACAGGTTCAATATGTTCAAGTACGTCTGTGCTGATAAGCATATCGTATGGTCCTGGAGCTCTTTCTTTAAAGTCAGGATGTCCTGGATCCCAACCTATTGCTTTTATATCTGGATATGATTCAGTGATAGCTTTTACAACTCCACCCTTGCCACAACCATAATCAAAAACACTTGTTGGCTTAAATTTATCAATCCATTTTGCTATTGGTTTAAGTCCTTTTGCATCACCGAAAGATGCTTTTTGGTCGTGCAACTTTTCAAGTTGTATTACATATTCTTCACTAATTGTCTTCATATTTGTCTCTTTCATCTTGTCTTTTTCTATTGTGGATAGACTTCGCATAGGATCCGACAGCAGAAATGTTTGTAGTATTTAACCTTGTCATTTCCTCTGCACTAACAAGGTGGCACTTTATTTCAATTGGTTTGTCACTCAAAGGAATTATTTGTAACCATGGATCTCCAGTATTAATTTTTACCCTTGAATTAAACGGTACCATTATGTTGTTCAATAGTGCGTGTTGATACTTGTATTCAATTATTCCAGGCACTCCCCAGTATGCTAAAGGATCTTTCTGATGCCATTCAGGCTTGATCCACATAAATTGTACACCAGTTTCTTCTGTCATTAACCAAGGACTGCCTACCTTAACATGAGCATATCCTGGCTTGTGAAAGTTCCAGTCTTGTTCATCATGTGGCAGTAAAGCAGTATGTTCGGGAAACACTCTTTGGTTTAGTTGTCCATCTGGTCCACACTCTAAATGAAGTTCACACCAACTTGGAATAATCACACCCTGTTTTAATATTTCGTTGATAGCAGGACATTGTTTCATGCTACTTATTGGTACAGGAGAACCATCAGTATATAGATTGCCATTTGTTGATAAGTCAAATTCAGTTCTACTTGCAGGAAGTTTTTTCCACCACTCCGGTATCCATTTCTTCGCAAGTTGAGGTTTGCATTGATCTATTACATACTGTTGATTAGTATAAAAATTTAAAACTAAACTGTCAGATGAGTAAGCCATAATCTATTGTTTCACTTTGTCTACTAATGTCTTTGATAAACCAAGCACACAAAGGATTCTTACCGTCAGTGATAGGTGTACCAATTAGTTGTCCATTTTTAGTTTTAGGAAAATACCATTTCATATCATTATAAAAATTTGTGATCTTTACTTCACCCCATTGCATTGTATATCCTGTGAGTGGATTGTAAAGGAATGCTTCAAAGCCTCTGTCGTTCAAACTTGTCAACGGCAATACTTCTATATCGCCTGAACCTTCACTATCACCTACTGCTAGATTCCAATCTATAGGCATTGTTATTTCATGTCCATTTATTTCTAATACCATTGCAGGACTATTAAAACTTTCAAGGAATATCAAAGGAATAAAAAAGAAGTCAGGTTCTTTAGGATTACTGTTGTCCAGCACACTAAATCTTACATCATCTTTTAGTTCCTGTGGTAAGTTATTCAGGTGAAACGTTTTGTTATCTAATGTTAATATTCTCATTCTTTTCTCATTTTCATAATTTCTTTAGGAGTAAGTTTTCCTGTATCTGGATCTAACTTACTGATCCTACAACTGAATAAATTTTTACGTCCTTTGCTTGTTACTAATATAGGTTGACCTTTTTCATCAACCTCTATGCTTTTAATTTTAGTTGCAACATTTCTAAAACGTCCAACTAATATTTCGTCACCGGCTTTTATTTCTACTGTAAATTTTTTCATGCCCAGTCAATCTTCTCCATAGTGAAAGGATACTCTGCTTCTCTATAGAATTTTTTCCTTTGTGTTAAATGCCTTTTTGCATACTTACAACTTGATGTCAGATCCCATATCTGCACAAAGTCTTTGTCTTCTGCCTTTCTAATACCTCTGCCTATTGATTGTATCACTCTTACAAATGATTTGCCTGGTTCAATTAATACTAAATTAAATATTCTTGGTATGTTGATTCCAACAGCCGCTACTCCGTAAGTTGCAATTAAAACTTTGTTTGTAGCTTCTTTGATTTCATCATATTGTTCTTTCCTGTCTTTAAGTTTTACATCACCTTTTATAAAGACCGAATCTGGTATTGCTTCTTGCAGTTGCTCACCTGCACTTATTCTGTCTACAAGTATCAACGTGTTACCACTGTCTTTGATTCCTGCACACATCTTTGCCAAGTATTTTATTCTGTCTTTGTTTGTGACGAGATACTTTAATTCTTCTTGATATGTGGTGTAGACTGAAGTATCAATCAGTTGTACAATGTTAACATGGCACTTGCTTAATACATCTTTGTCTTGTAGTTCTTTTGCACTTATTTGATTTATTACTGGTCCTATACTTGCTAATATGCTTTGAAATTCAAATTGTTCTTTGGGTATAGTTCCTGTAAGTCCCCAACGCACAGGTGCATTTCTTAAATTTTGTGTTAGTAATTTCTTTAGCACTTCTGCTTTTGCTTGATGAACTTCATCTATGATAATAGTTTCAACGCCATCTAAAAATTCAGCTAATGTTAAAACTGCTTCTCCGTCTTTTGTTTTCTTGTCTAGTATGTTTAAACTTTGCCAAGTACAAATTGTGTGTGTCTTGCCAAGTTCTTTTCTGTCACCAAAATATACTCCAACATCTAATCCACAGTTTACATAGTCTTCTTCTGTTTGTGTTACAAGTGATTTGTTTGGAACAATTACTACTGTCCTACCTAGCTTTTCGCATAAGTGCGATAGTGTTGCAGTAATAATTGTTTTACCTGCACCAGTGGCAACTTCCTGTAAACATTGTGGATTTTCTATAAACTTGTTTATTACTTCTACTTGATAATCTCTTAGAACTATTGGCTCACCCTCCATTGGGTGTCCTTTAGGCCAAGTTTTGCCTTGCCAATAGTTTTCGTCTATGGTGTTAAAAGTAAGGTTATGTTTTACTCTCTTGTCTTGTATCTCTGCTATTTCAACGCCTGCGTCAACAAGTGTGTTTACAATGATATCAAGATGATTAACGTAACCAGTACCACCAATTCCGAAAAAAGATATATTTCCATCCCATCTCCCTAGTTTGTATTGTGGAAGATAACGTGCATAAGGCACCTGGAACTTTAGCTTGTTAGCTATCTTACGTCTATACTCAACAGGTAAGTTTTCTACCTTGACGTTAACTTCGTCTTGAATGACAATTCTACAACTTATCATATTTGTTCTGCTTTATAATATCCATAACTGTAATGCGGACTCACATCCGAATCATATTGCATTATCAAATCATGTCCATGGACATAATCGTTGATAGTGCTATTAGTTTTTTTACTGCCTATTGTGAGAATGCCTTTTGGCCTAAAACCATTTTTCAATAATGGCTTAGGAACTTTATTATTACTAATATACACTATTCTTGTGTTTTTGTCAACATTATTATTTAAGCCCCAGGTCTTCACATATCGGTTAAATTGTATGGCGTTGTTGCCTTTCTTTGTGTCCATTCTAAACATAACGGACATTTCTTTCTTTGGCACATAGTTTGTAAACAGATTATTGAACAAACTTAATTCTTCATAACAAGACTCTGGATTTATAAGAACAAGAAGAGGATACCTTTTTAATTCATCAACCATTTCAAGAACTTGCATCAATCTCCAAGTATTTGAATTAATGCAAATTAAATTACTTTGACGTTCCAAAACTTTTTTGGTAAGTGTGCTTAGGTCTTTGGCACTTTCAGCAACCTTGGCAGTATTAAAATAATTTAAACCATAGTAATGCCTTCTATCAAAGTACCTATACAAGTTTTGATAATTTGGTTCTCCTATCTCACTCAAACATATATCCTGTCCTTTGGTAGGATAATTTTTAAATTTAAAATCGTAAATGCCAGGCACATAGTCTTGCGGAACTTTCTCCATAGCTTTTAATTCGTTGTATATGTCTAAAACTTTTTGTTCTATGTCAAACTTTGTATCAAACTTTTTTGCAATCTCAACAAGTTTGTAAATATATTGTTCTTGTATAGGAAAGTAATGCGTGTGTTTTTCGTAATGATATTCTTTGTCACTATTGTTTTTAAGTTCTTCAATATACTTTATTACCTTCTTGTTAAAAGGAAATCTAATTGCAACAGTATTATTGTCCTGGCCATATCTATCTTTCACAGTAGTAAATTTTATCCAATGACTGCTGTCTATTTTACGTAAAGGCTGACGTAATTTTTCAACTGCTTCTTTTAAATCAATACCATGATCTGTAAATTGGTCTACATAATATTCCAACAATAATTTTTTTACGAGTTGGTATTGTTTAAAAGTTAGAGCAGTACCTCTGAACACTTGCTTTGCAATACTGAACATGATGTTAGCATTGTCTTGGTGTAACGAAAAGTTTTGGACCTTTTGTAGCTCTGGATCTGCGTGATGTTTTAGGTCACTAATACCCGCGGCTATTTCCAAACAGTCTTCTGTGTTTAGTGCTTTTTTGGATAGAACTCTTCTGTGCATTCATATATTATATGATATTATAGTGCAGAAGTCAACCGATTTAGTGGTTCTCCGTTGGCAATTTCTTCCAATGTCCACTCAGTATATGCAATATCGTTGAGCCATTGACTGCGGTCTGGTTTGTTTGGATTATTGATTGTATCGTAGTTTGAATTGCCTACTTCATAGGCTAAACTTGCTTGACTTACAAACACTGGTACACCATTAATAACTGAATGTGTAGCAGGATTACTGCTGTGGTTTACAACTGCGTATGCTCCACTGCAACTGAAGTCAAAGTCATCATAAGTGTCTTGCACTTGCACAGGATTTTGCCTAAACACGTTTTTGAAATCTTCTTCCAGATTGTTTACAGGAAATCTAGGGTGTGGTCTCCATACAATATCTCTATCTGTGTATTCTCTTATTTTTCTTATCTGTTCACTTACCCAACTAGACATATTAGGATTGTAACGCCATTGATGTGAACGTTCATGTTGCCCTACTATCACTATGCTATCGCCGTTGTCTGTCCAAGGCTGTAATTGTAGTCCTAGTTTTTTTGCTCTGGTATCATCATTTCCTTTTGGACCAAAGTATGCTTCTCTATTGATGCCACCTATACCAACTTTCCATGTGGTACCTCTTTGTAACCCACCTACCTCTAATACTATTATTTTTTTGTTGTGTGTTGCGAAGTCGTCCCAGACTTTCTTGTTAGGAGCCATTCGCCCATGCCATAGCACACTCCAAATAACGCCAATGTCACAGTCGTAAGAATTATCAACAACAGTATGGCCGGCATCAGAAAGGCTACTAGCAAAAGCATCAAAAACTGGTCGACTATTTTGTGCACCATACTCCCTAAATAAACTAAACTTCATTTTGCTTTACCTGGTCGTCCTGTTCTCTTATCAATACGACCTTTGCGTTTCGCTTTGTGTTTAACCTTTCTTTTTTGTCTGCGTTCTTCTGTGAAAACCTTTTTTAATTCTTTTGCAATATATTCGTAGCTCATAACCAGTAAGCTTCTGTGCGTGGCTGTAACAAATCTCTTTTTCTACTTTTGCCTTCGTCTTTACGCACACCTTTCAAATGATCAAAGTATTTTCCTAGTTCACAATTAATTAACGGATGTCCTTCACCATTGATAAGATGTCCGCTGTAATCTTTTATGTTTGGGTGTTGTGGTTTGATCTTTTTCAAAACTTCCCAGAATACATAACTATCATGCCATTCTTCCATATTGAATATTCCGTTGTTTTCTGCTTCATCATACACACGTTGAAACTCTTTTAAGAATGCAGTTGCACCTTCAGTTCTTAGTGTCAATCCGTAGAAGCCACACTCAGGCCATTTTTTATTTCTACCAAGATAGTGTAACCATTGTGTGTGCGGAACTAGATTTCTAAATTCTGTGTATGAAATAGGACTGTGTACAAAAGTGTCTGCGTCCATCCAAACTAAAATATCAATGCTAGGATCTTTTGCTGTTTCAAATACAGCATAAACTTTGTTTGCAAATCTTACTGCGTCCCATTTAAATTCTTTATGATTGTCTCTGGGTCTTCTTTCTGGCCAAGGACACTTGCCATTTGCTTTAGGAACATCTTTCCAAGTTTGTTTAAATGCTTGTAGTTCAGGTAATGTGTTGTCAGCGTCTTTAATTATTATTCTTGGATCATTTGATATAGGTTGACATTTTTCAGCATACACAATTAGTTTAATTTGTGGATCAACCTTTTCACTAAATGAGTCTATAAACCTTTGTCCATATTGTTTCATTCCGGGTTCATGAAATGTTGTTATGCAAGTTACGTTTATCATTTTATCCAAATCCTGTCCAGTTCCATGGATCTTTAAATTTATCTTTTTCGCTCTTGTACGGCTTTGATGAAAACCGTATTGCAAATCCTAATAATATTCCTAGTAATAACCATGTCATTTAAGATACTGCTTCATCCACTGCCATGCTTCTCCACTACGTAGATCCGCAAAACTCCAATGGCATTGAGCAATCTTTCTTATCCATTCTTCGCGATCAAATGGTTGCAGTTTAACCATTTGAGATAGATCAGTATGACACACTTCTTCTACTTGACTTGACTTAGGATCTTCAACAATGATTGGCACTCCTTCAATTACACTTGCAACTAAAGGAGAACTGTTAAATCCTACTGTAACAAAAGCATGAGCCAAGTCATGTTCTATGTGTTCTCCAAAACTAATTCTAACATTGTCGCCAACTATTCCTTTTACATATTCTGGTGCTTTCTTATCTCCAGGGTGAGGCCTTACTATAATTGGTCTGTTTGTGTGTTCTCTGATTTGTCTAATCTTTTCATTTGCCCAACTAACAACGTCCTTGCCTTTCATACTCCAACCACCGTTACGTTGTAAACATAACAGGACTGTATCTCTTTCGTTAATTGACCAAGGCTTTAAACTTACGCCTAAATCTCTTTGTATGTTTCTCCAATTCATGTCAGTAAACTTATCATTACAATATATTCCTGTGTCACTGAAAACTCCGTTGATACTGTATCTTAAATAATGAAAAGGAGCATTTTGTTTTGCTTTGTATAAAAATAAGTTGCTGTCAGCAGTAATAAACCATTTGTTCCTAGTGTTACTTGCTATGTTTCTACGTAATTGTATGTGTGGCACATGATCGGATCTGTCATGTAAAAAGCCTTGCATAACAGCAACATCAGAGTCAAGCATTTCATAACCATCATATACCAAACCGTTATCACCTGCTTCTCTTACACCTTGTATAAAATTTTTTATAATATCTAACTTGTGGTTATCTTTTGGTAATTTATTATTAGAATACTTTCCTGGTGGAATGACTTTTGTATAACCAACTACTCTCATTGTCCACCTCCTAGCTGTCTCCAAGCATGACCACTTAACATTTCTTCATATGTAAATTGATTATTTGCAAGATATCTACATAACCAAGTTAGATGTTTTCTGCCTGGGTGCTTAACAAATTCTATTCTGTCTAATCTTTTTTCACAAAGATCTTGAGCACAATTAGGTCCTAATACTATTGCAGGTTTTCCGTATATCATTGCTTCTAGAGCCGCAATACTATTAAACGTTACCATACAATGCACATTATCATCTAGTGCTTGTTCTATTGTGTTTACTGATACTCTATCTTCTCTACTTGGTTTCTTACGCACCTCAATTGGTCTTGATGTATGCTTTTTAATTTCTAAAATTGTTTCATTGATCCACTGATCCAAATCTCTTTCAAAATATTTCATTACCTTTTCACTTGGAGGAACAATTAAAATTTTTCTACCAGGTACATTGTCTTTGTATTGAATGCCTAGTCTTTTCCAACGTTCGCCTCCGTACAAATGTTCATTGCCTTCTTTCTCTGGCATATGAAGATTCTGTAATGCGTTCTTAACTATTCTGTGATAAATTTTCTTGCCGTTTGGATTAGTTGAACTAGGATTGTTGCCTACGTAACCAGTGTCCATAAAATAGAAATCCTTTTTACGTGCAATACATTCTTTGATTATTTTTTGTTTGCCCAATCCACGCACTAAAAAAGGAGCAGGGTGTGACCAGTAATCGTTTACATCATCTGCTCTTATATACTTGCCGCCACTGCCTAAAGCCATTCCCATAATAAAAGAATCAACTATTCCAAATGATCCTTTTACTTTCTTTTCAACTTTTTTAATACCGCTGTCAATACATATAAGTTTAGGATTTCTTACATCACTAAAAACATCTGTAATGGCTCTGACTGCTTTTTCATTATCATGGATAGCAACAGAATACATTATGTCATCAACCAGTTGCTTTAGTCTTGTAGGTAACACTCTAGGATCCCATTCTCCGAGTCCTTCACTCACTCTTACTCTCCATCATGCTAGAAAGAACGTCCTTCCATTCTTGATGGTAGTCGCAGTTTCTATAATTTTTAAACCATGGTCCGCCTTCAGTATAGTGTAATGCTCTTGGTGTTCCATCTGTGTACCAACCGACTAGATAGTTCCAGTCTTTAGGTAACTCACCAATTTCTGAATCATCTAACCAACTAAATCTATGAAAATATTTTCCATCATAGTTTGGATTGTTAACCATGTCTACTGTAATTTTTTGATTGCTAGGATGTCCACAGTTCCATAACACAACACTTGACCAATTCTTACGTGGATATACTGTTTGTACCTGTCCGTCCATTTTAGTACCTGGCTTAGGTGTGTAGTCATGATGTACACACATGACAGCATACTTGTCATCTGCTAATGCAAATAAATTATCAACATTTTCTAAAAATATAATGTCACTGTCAATAAACAATGCCCAACCTTTGTAATCGCAAAGGTGTGGAATAAGGAAACGTGTGAACGTAAACTCTGTACTCGCTAGTTTATCTTCACCTCTCCAATACAATTTAACATCACGTAATTCTTTTTGTATCAAAGGTCTGACTTCTGCATCTTGATTATATTGCAAGATACTGTGTTCACATACTTGATATGCAATATCTTCTCGTGTGTCGTAACCGACAAATACTTTGTTTTTCATGTTAGTCTTTCTTAATCACCACGGCTTTTTCGTCAATAATACTTATGTTAACACTTGGTCCAAAGACCTCATGAACGGCTCGTTTGCTACCTTGCCATGATAGGTAGTCGTCCAAAACCATGTATCCGCCTTTAACAACTCTTGGCCATAGCACTTGTAATTCTTTAAGTGTTGATTCATACCAATCAGTATCAAGTCTTAAAAAAGCTATTTTGTTTGGCAAGTTGCTTGTATCATCTAGTGTCTTACAAACGTCTCCTTTGATAAAGTTACGTTTTGCTTGTGGAATCATAAACTTGTTTAAATTTTCTTCTACTTCTTCTACTTCTGCTCTGCACCATTGGTCGAAACCATTTTTGGATTTACCACTGTCTTTGGCATATCCTTTAGTGCCGTCTTTGTTTATTTTAAAATCAGCATCAGTGGGTGTAGTCATTCCTTCAAATGTATCATACAACCAAAAATTTCTTTGAGTGTTTGTGTTTGCCAACCAAGAAATAATAATTTGTCCACCTTTCCAAACACCACACTCAACTATATCGCCCTCAATGTTTTGTTTGTCTAGTTCCTTAATTGTGTAAAAAGTATGTGCAAGTCTAGTGCCACTAGTCATGCTATATTCTGAAACTTGGTCCACAGCAGATTTACAATCTTTATAAACTTGCCAAGCTGGTATCATTATTTTCTTTCTATATCTTCTTCAACACAATTTTCGCCATATTGAATCTCAACTATTCGTAAAGGTTTATCTGTTTCATTTGCTAACAGATGCCATTGTTCTTTGTCTATGTGCAAATCTTGATGTTTGTTAAACACACCCAACAGTTCATAATCTGTTGATGTAGGGCATATTGTATATACAGTTGCAGTACCTTCAGATACCAACCAATGTTCAGAACGTTTTCGATGACGTTGCATTGATAATCTTTTGCCAGGTTCTACAGTTAATTCTTTTACTTTTGTGGTTGGACCGTCTTCATGTAACACTCTATAATACCCCCAATTTCTATTTGTTTTTTGATATTTATAGTTTTCTAAAATCCAACTGCTACTGTTAATCTTATTTTCACCACCAACACCAAACACAAATTCTACTTTATCATGCCAGGTTGACATTTCAGGTATGTTTGCACTAGTTCTATCTCCACCATTTGCAAAGATAATTTTCTTTCCATAACCTGATGTTGCCATCAATTTAAATATTGCACCTGAGGCAGAATCATCGCTATCGTCCCATACTAAAACGTCATCTACCATTTTAAGATTGCTTATAATTTTTACACGTTCTTGTATAGGCATGAAAGGCCTACCTTTTTTACGTGTTAACCATTCATCAGAATTTAACCCAACAACTAATTTGTCGCCAAGTTTCTTTGCTTCATGGAAATATGAAATGTGTCCTGAATGTAAAGGATCAAAACCACCTGTCACTAATACAACCTTCATAGTTGTATTTAAAATTTATCGATTCTCTGCCTCGACAAATTGGATCATAGTTTCTGGGTCTGATATTTCGTAAGGATCATCATCTTCGTCTTTGTGATTGAATCCAGGTTCAACAAAAGCTTCAAAAATAATATTATTTTTTATTAAACATGAGTAACGCCAAGATCTCATTGCAAAACCTTTGCTTCTTTTACTACATAGCATACCCATGGCATCTGTAAAGTCACCGTTACCGTCTGCTAACATTTTTACTTTTTTTATTCCTAGTGACTCTGCCCAAGCATTCATAACAAATCCATCATTGACTGATACACAATAAATTTCATCAACTCCTGCTTGTTTAAATCTTTCATATAATTCTTCGTAGGCTGGTAACATTTTTTCTGAACACACAGGTGTAAACGCACCTGGTAAACTAAAAATTACTGCTGTCTTATCTTTAAATAAATCTAAAGAATTTTGTCTTACAAATTCTCCTGCAACTCTTTGTACAAAATCTGCACTAGGTATCATGTCCCATTTTTGCAGTCTTTGTCTTTCACCGGGCAGTGACGTTCGTTTGTGATGATCAACTGAAGGACGTATATTACCTCCATATTGCTTTGCTATGTTTTCACTTACTTGTTGTTTCCAAGCAGGCTTTGATTCGCTTAACTTCATAAAATTTGTTTACTCCTAGTTTTGAAAAAAGTTATAAGCTGGCATCTTCCATGCCTGCAACTCTCAGCTTAACTATATTTGTGAGTTGCCATTGTTTTTGATCTAGTGCCTTTGTTACGCCTAACCATTTATTACGCATAAGAGCAAATTCATTAATTATTTTTTCATAATCAACTACGTCAGCTTCACCGTCAACATATTTTTCAACGTCTCTACTGCTTAATGCTCTTTGATAATTTTCTAAGTATTTCTTAAAAAATGAACTTCGAAGTCTGCGGAGTTCAATGTTCAAGTATTCCAATATTGCTTCAAGTTCCTGCAACTGATTGAATCTTTGTTCAACTATTCCTGGCATTTCTGCCGCCGCACGTTCTACATTTCCTTTGATTCTGATTTGACTTTTTGCCGCGATCAATTCATCTTCAAAGTATTGTATAGCACTAGGAATCTTGCTTATATCCTTTGCAATATCAGAATACCATCCCATTAATAATCCTCGTCTTCGTAACCTTCATCTAGTTCAACATCTTCTTCCAAATAATAACCAATTGCTTTGTCAAGATCATTATCGGAACCCAATGCATCACGAAATGCTTCATCATCTGTGCCAAAGTCTGCACACATATCAACATAACGTTCTGCTACTGTTTCGATGTGTTTCTTGTCAAGATATTCTTTGAATACTTGCCAAGTTTCTATTATTTGTGAACCATCCATGTATCCTTACTCCTCAGGTTGTTTTTCAACTTCTTCTACAGATTCTTCTGTGGATAACTTTTCGAAGTCACTCATAATTAGCTCTAGTTGTTCACCAGACCAGTCTTTCCGATAATTCAAATGTTCTTTCCCCATAGAATCTACGTATTTAAGTCGATTCCCCTGTTGAGTAAGTAGTCCTTTTTTCTCAAATAAGTCAACAAGTCCACTGTAAGGATCCATACCTTGTTCATATGGAATTTTGACTTGTACTGATTCAAATGGTTTTGCATATCTTGTCTTCATAACTTTACAAGCGGCTCTAATACCTCTTACGTCAGTTACCTTTTTACCATCTTCATCTTCTTTTAATTTGAGCTTTTTCATAGCAACAACTATACTTGATGCATAGATAAATCCTTGTCCACCTGATATCTTATCATCTGGATCAAACATATCTTGTGATGCATACGTATGATTAGTTGCTACAAGTCCTACATTGTGACTACCAAACATATTAACACAGTTTCTTACAAGTGCCGTTAGTGCCTTGGGCTTTCTACCCATATCACCTTTCATGTCACCTTTTGTAAACTGGTCAACATCTGTTGGAGTTAACAACATACCCAATGAATCAATTACAAACAATACTTTTGGACGATCTTCTTCCGCCATATCTCTGTAATCACTCATAAATGTTGATACTGTCTTTGCGACATCATCAATCATGGACATATTAAGTTTTAATAATTTCTTTTCATCTGTATCAACATCAAGTGCTTGTAGCCAAGTTTCATCTAATGCGTTCTCAGAGTCAACCAAAACAACAAATATGCCTTGCTTCTGTGCTTCTTTTACAATATTACCTGCACAAAAATAAGACTTACCTGATCCTGATTCACCTGCAAACACAGTTACTTTACCTAGCGGAACACCTTTATTGAAGTCACCTGATACAAGATAGTTGAGTGCTTTGTTACCTGTACTAATCCAATCAGTCGGATCATGAAATCCTGCACTCATACCTGTGATAGATTTAGTTAAGTTTTTACGAAACTTTGAAACGTCAAATGCCTTGTTAGCCATTATTACTCCTTAATCCATATACTTGGGGTTGCCGAAACAACCCCTTGTATAATTGTTTATTAGTTTCCTTGGCGGTTTCTAATCATTGCGAGAATGTCTTCTGCTTTGTTATTATCCGCTTTTGGTTCCGCTGGTGCTTCTGCTGGAGCAGATGCCTGTGCTACTGGTTCTGCCTTTGGCTCTTCTGCCTTTGGCGCCTCAGCTTGTGGAGTTGGAGTACTTGCCTTTACAGGATCACCTGTTTTTGCACTTACGCCTGCTGGTCTAAAGTATTGACCAAAAGCCTCCATGTCGTATGCTTCGCCATCAACAGATGCTTCAAACATTTTTTTGATAACACCTACTTCAACTTCGCTAGGCTTCTTAGGCAAATAATCTTTTAGATTGAATAAGCCATGAGTTTCAATTGCCTTGTACTCAGTTTCATCTAATGGACGTTCTCTTCTTGCCCATGTTGATGTTGAATAATCAGCATATCCACCTTTTGATGCTTTAGTTAGTCTAAAGTCAACACCCTGCGTATAATCTGTTGGAAGTTCGTTCATATCAGGATCCATTAATGCTCCTTTGATAATTTGGAAAATTTGTGGACCAATAATAAAACGTCTAACTGGATTTTCTGGAGTTGTATCCTCTTTTAAAGGATTGTCTGTAACAAATCCTTGGAATACATAAGAACGTTTTTTCCAATATTTACGTCCCATATCTTCTAAAGATTTATCTTTAAACCATCCACGTACTTCTGAAAGTACTGGACAAGTTTCACCATACATTTCCATACAAGGAACTTGCACTTGTACAGGACGTGAATCAGTATCACCTTTGATTCCTGCAAATGGAAGTTTGATTAATAATCTTTCTTGCCAGAAAAATGTATTGGAGTCGTCACCATCTGGAAGGAAACGCAGAGTTGCAGTTTCGCCTTCTTTAATATTCCAAAATGGGTAAATTGCGTTGTCGCCGCCACCAGTATTACCGCTTGTGCGGGTTTCCTGTTCTTTAAGTTTTGCTCGAATTTCAGCCAATGTAGCCATAATTTTGCCTCCTATATAATAAGCCTTCGATGCTTTGTGCCTTTACTGTGTAGCACATAATTACATATACTACACTAATATACTTATAAAGTCAAGTCTTTGTTAGCCAAAAAAGTGACTTTGTGATTATTAAACACCTGCTAGGTCTTTAATTCTTTCCATTTCGCGATCTTTACCGCCTTGTAATCTAGCAATCATTTTTTGTGCAACTGGAATTGCCTTGTCGCCAAATTCTTTTTCACAAGCTGTAACTACCGCTGTTTCACCTTTTGGAAACTTGTTAGTTGTGTAATCGTAATATGATTTAACAAGTTCTTCTAATCTTTCTCCAGGTGATCTGTTGTCTTCTTTTGCCTTTTCAATGCTACCGTCCGGATTCATTTTGACATCAATTGTGTCATCATCTTCTTTGTAGCCTTTTTCTTTTGCTTCATCGTCCAATTCTGCTTTTCTACGCATAAGCTCTTTTTTTAGCTTTTCGTCTTTTGAAGTGTTTGGATCCATTTGGATATCTTGTAGAGCCTTTTTCTTGGCCATGTAATCGTCTTTATCCTTGATGCCTTCTTTCATGTCACCAGTATCAATTTGCGACATAATCGCTGGTGCTTTTGCTTTGACATATTTCATTATCAATGGTCTAATACATTGATCAGAATCTTTTTCTCCGACTTTTCTAAACATATCAAGTAACATCGGGTCGTCTATGACACCCTTTAAACTTTGTATAGCATTGGTTCCATTTATACCTGCTGGAAAATGCTGACCCATTAAGCCATTTAGTTTTTCAATCGCGGCTTCTTGGTCTTTGCCACTGCCGTTTACTAATGCATCGTTGCCTTCTCCTACTACATTGTCTAGTGCTTGTTCAAAGTCCTCTTCTGGAGTTAAGGTACCTTCGTTCACTGTATAACCTGCTTTGTCTAGTGCATCTAATACTGCATCACGTGGTGACATAGTATGAATGATTACACCACCTTGACGCATTTCGTCTGGCTCACATTCACAGTTGATACCTGCTTTGGCACAAGCATATTTCATTTCTTCACAATCTTTTTCTGAAATGCCTCTGTCTTCATCATAGTCGCCTTCAATGTCTATTCTATGTGCGTGTGGTTCACTGCCTTCTGGACCACTTGCTTCATCTTGTATCAGTTCCATTTGATGTTTTTGTAATTCTTCAATTGAATCAAAAGGGCCGCCTGTCATCTTGCCGTTTCTAAATGAATAAAATTTTCCATCTTTGTGTTTTGCGGCAAGTCCATATTTGTTCATGCCCATATCTGAAACTTCATTTGTATTGTCTAGCATATCGGAGGCTTTTTCAACTGTTTCCTCATCAACACTACCCATGATTTTTTGAAAGTCATCAAGCATGGCATTGGTAATAGGCATTTCATCTATATACTTTAATGCGTTTCCTGAAACTTTATCTTCGCCATGTTTTTTAACAAGTGCTTCGTATTCACCTTTTTCAACAGTATCAAGGTCAACACCAGAATCTAAATGAAACTTAAACATACCGTCTGCTAAATTATCGGCATCAGCACTTTGGTATTGTTTGTATTTTTCATACCAACTTTTCAGTTCTTCTGTTTTTTCTTCACCTAAAAAATCTGCTGGACCCATTTCTTTTACTTTTTGTTTTTCTTTTACAAGTCTGTTGATGTATGGAAATACAGATTTCAATTCTTCATTGAAAGTTCTAATTGTTAATTCATCGATCCAACTGTTTTGTAAATCTTCTGGTACTTCTTCCATTACCATTGGAGCAAAGTCTTTGATTGTTTCTGCATAGTAATTTGCTCTTTGTAATTTCATTACTTCAGTTTTAATTGTGTCAATTCTTTCATTAACCATGTCCATGTAGCCTTTAAGGCCTTCTGCCATCACTGCCGATCTGTTAATGTAAGTTTTGAATTGTTTTAACTTGCCAAGCTCTTCGCTGAGTGATACGATATGCTTACCAAAGTCATCATACAAGTTTCCACCGTTGCTTACGTGTTGTGCCAATGCTCTTGCACCGTTAAGGTGTCTCATTGGATACTTGTATCTTTCTCCATTTTCTGATTCTATATAAATTGCTTCTACGTGTTGTGTTCTTGCACCAGGAACTTCTGCGTTAACAGGTTGTCTGTGTTTTAAAACAAGTCTTGCCTTGTCTATATCTTCATAACTAGTTCTACTAGTGCCGTACATTTTTGTTTCACTCATTGGTTTATCTCCGGCAGTTTTAGTTAAATGTGCATAATCTCTTTTATCAAGATTGGACTTATTAATATCTCTAGTATCAAAGTTTAGCATATTTCTTTTTGAAAACATTCTCATTTCTTTTAAGAAATCATACCATTCTGACTTGATACCATCTGGTTGATCTGCAATAAAGTTTGTGTTGTACATTACAGCAATTTCTTTTTCTGTCAATGAAATACTTACTCTACCCAGAATATCTTCACCTACTATGTAGTCAAAATCAAAGTAACGCCCTGCTTTAGGATCGTCAGTGACTAAACCTTGTTCATCACCTATGGTCACAGCAGGAAATCTACCTCTGATCTTAGCAAATAACTGTTCTGATATGTTGTCCATATTGCTCATAATAATATTTATCTAACATTCGTTGAAACGAAGATAGGCATTGGAGGTGTGATATCCTCCTCTGTATCCGCCTGATTAAACGTTTCATACACTCTAGGATCCCAGTCTTTCAGCACAGCCATGATACGCATACTTAATAAACAAGCACTTACAAGGTCATCTGTTTCTCCTGGTTTAGCTTTGTAGCTACTGCCACTTGCAACAAATGCCTTGAGTTCGCTTACTAGAATCTTGCTGTTGATCTTTAGCCTGTCAGTTTCAACCATGTTCTTTAATCTTGTACAAGCACTAATTTTGGTGCTGTGTGTTGTGTTAAATCCTTTTCTAAATTTACGGACTCTGCCCTTTCTCATAGGTTCAGAAACACACATACCTGGTATATTTTCTTCGCCCATATCTCTAATTACTATTAATGCTCCTTCACCTATTGAATTGTTTTCAACTGACCAATAAATGTTTTGTCCATCATTTTGACATTCATCTCTGATGTAAACACTAATGTCTTTTAAAATTCTTATCTGTGATGGAATAGGAGTTGTGTTGTGTCTCCATTCTGCTATTTGTTTGTAACTAGGCAATTCAAAAACTTGTATGGCGGCATAGTCTCCACCTGTTCCCATTGACGGATCTAAGGCAATAACATAAGTGCAATCACTCTTAGGTTTACCGTACCAACGAGTTTGCCCCATGTTCCAACTTGGGTCACTGCCTTCTAGTGTGGATAATTTAATACTGTTGATCAGTGTTTCGTCATAGACTAAAAACTCACAACCGTACTCACGTCTAAATCTTTCTTCACCTATACGACCTACTTCTGTCTTTGCCCACTCATCATCTCTGTCAGGATGTTCGTCCCACTTTGCAGTAAATCCATGAAAGCCATTTTGTCCAATTGATTGTTCATTACCGTCATCGTCAAATTTGTTTTGTGATTCCTTCCATATAATTGCAAACGTATCTTCATCTGAGTTTGGCGTTGAAGTAATAATTGCACGACCACCTGTTGCTAGTGTTGGAGATATTGAAGTCCAAAATTCATCTGCAATACTCGGATTAACAAATGCAAACTCATCACAGTAAAGTAAAGATATCGACATACCTCTTCCTGTGTTACCTGTTGTAGTAGCACTTACTATCCTGCTACCATTTTCAAATTCCATTGAACCTTTGTTGTAGTTTGTTACTCCTGCTCTGATATGATCAGGACAAAGTTCGTATCCGTATCTTATACGTTGCATAATCTCTTGAGCACCTGTGTATTTGTGTGCGGCAATTAGTATTGTTTGATCTGGATGAAACATGGCATACCATAAAAGGTAACCAGCGGCTGTTGTAGTCTTGCCACTTTGCCTTGGCAACATATTAATATTAAATCTGTGATTATGGTAACTGTTTAATAATCTTTTTTGATATGAAAAAGGATTAAACAAAGTTTTTCCTTGAACAGGGTGTTGAATGTTAAAAAACTTTTCACAAAAATATAGATAACCCTTATCAGGATCTAAACAATGTTTTAGATCTTCGATCTCTTGTTCGTTGAACTTTTCACGTTGGTGTGCTTTTTTAGTAAGAACACCGTCTAAACTTTTCGTTGCCATAATAATATTTATAGACAAAAATAGCACCCGAAGGTGCTATTTGGTTATCACTAATTGGGAGGAAATAGTGTTATGCTACTGTAATTGACGAACCGTCAGCTACATCTGAACCTGTAACATCTATATCGTTTGGACCAACTGCTGTGCCTAGATTTCTGATTCTAGCCTGCATATCTGCCGCATTACTGCGTTCGTCCGCTATAACGTGAATTTTTCCTGAGTTATCATTCGCTACCATAAACATCAAAGGATTTAATTCTTTTACAATCATTTCAACTGCTTCATCTACTGCATCATCTTCTGCACGTAAATCAATATTTGAATTGGAAGCATTTTGAATTGTTACGAGATATGATTTTGCATTCAACGAATAAAGTGTTCCTGCTGTTGCATTTAATCCTACTACTCTTGTTACACCTGCCATTTTCTATCTCCTATTAACCTGCACAATGAGCCGCATATAATTTTTCGAATTTTTTATCATCGACATCATACGCCGCAGTTATTTTTTTCTTCATAGCTTCTTTTGTACAGCCGCTATCGTTAAGTTTTTTCATTTCGCCTACGCAACTTGATTCGTCTTTCTTATCAGCTGGTGCTTCAGACATTACATCTTTTAATTTTGCAGAAAGTTCTGCTTTAATTTCATCTTCAAGTGCCATTGGGTTATCACCGCCTGCAACTTTTGGATAAGTTTTCTTTTGTCTGTTTAATCCACCTGCTAAATCATCTTGCGTGTGTGCTGTGTCTTGATATTTTTCATCTGGTGAATTATCCCACTCACCTTCTTTTGCTTCATCATCAACACCTGCACGTAATTTCATATCGTCCATGCCCTTTGGTGGCATTGGAGGTAAATCCATTACCTTGATGCTTTTTTCAATTTCGTCTCTTGGTGACATCTTAGGCATATCTGCAACCACTTCTGGTTTGCCGCCTGCGTCTTTCACCATCTTCATTAAAGTTGCAACATCGTCAGCAGTTTCACCTGACATAGATATAGACATATTAACTGCTTCGTTCATTGCATCTATTTTTTTGTAAATGTCTTTTAGTTTCATTATTTGCTCCCTACTGGACTTTTTGTTGCTGGCTCACCCATATCATGTTTTTGTTCAGCGTCTGGTTTTGCCGCTTGTCCAGGATCATTGTCTCTGTCTTTTTGTACAGCTTCAAGTTCCTTTAGCAAATCCATAACTCTTTCACCGCCTACCTTTTTTTGTGCTTCTGGATCAGCTGACTCCATTTCAGTACCAAGTTTAGGCTCATATACTTTATTGTATTCCTTGTCTTGATATTCTTCTTGTGGAGCTTCAGCATCTCTCAAACAAATGTAAGCTGGATCAATACCTGATACCTGTGAAATGTATTCACCTAACACTTGAGCGGTTGTAGGGTAAGATAATTCTGCTTCAAAATAAGTTGTTTCTACATTTTGTAATCTAGGAAAGTCTAATGGACGTTCTTGAATAGGAGTTTTCTTACCTGGCGTCATGTTAATTAAGCCGAATTTTTGTAAACAACTTTCGCAAGTATCTACAAACTTCTCTGGTAATTCTCCTGCTACACCAAACTTAAACTTGTAAGTTTTTTTAGCTTCTGTTAGATATTCTACAAATGGTTTCATTAGTCTTCCTTATATGTTTATTTATCCATGTTTTTCAATTTATTAAGTAAGGAGTTGCGATCAGTAACTACATATCCTTCGCCATTTACGATGGTATCACCATCTGGTCCACCTTCTTTATCCTGTTTTTCTTTGCGTAATTGTAGCTCTACCATCTTTAATTTCTTATCCAATTTAGCTGTTTTGGCATCAAGATTAGTTTTTAGCATCTGCCCTGCTACTTCAAACACTCGTCCGCTATATCTAGATTCAACGTTCATGCCCAAATCCATAAGATCTTCATATGCAGTCATGGCCTTGTCTGCAACCTCGTTCAGCTCTTTGTCTGCTAGTTCACCCAGGCCCTTTACCTGTGGTAGTGCCGCACTTATTTTATCAAGTTCTGCTATATCGCGAAAATCTTCCTTCTGTTCAGCAACTGCTTGTTCTTTGGCTTTTTCCTTATCCTTCTCTATGATCTCCTTAGAGTCTGGTAAGTTCAGCAATTCTTCTAACTTTTTAGTCATTATAGTTGTCCATTATATGCTACTATTATTTATCAGCCTTTTCTCTTGCCCTGATGAAAAATGTCTTTTTCGGTAATGACCCTAAAAAAGATCTTTTTGCGTTTGCACCAGTCTCTAGCGGCAGACCATTTTGCCATGTTCTGTACATACTGGGCTTGTCTAAATCTATCTCTGCCAACTTCTTGTAGTTTCATTTGGTTTTCAGGCTTTACTTCTATTAGTTCTGCGTGTTGTTTGCCTTTGGCATCTGTGTATTGTATAAGAAAATCAGGAACGTAAATTGTCATCTTACCTGTTAAAGGATTTCTATAAGGAATCTTTACACCTTCACTTGACCATCTCATTATGCTAGGACTTTCATCACAAAATTTCATGAAAGCAAATTCCCAACTAGATCTGAATAGGGGAGTTTTGTTGCCTAAATATTTTTTAGGATTTTTTAAATTGTATCTACCCTGGGCAAATTTTCTTGCCATGGCACTATACCAATATGTTTCTGGATTCTAATTTAGTGTCAGTTGGAGTTAGTTTGTAACCTAACGAACTAATTTTTTGTCTATTGAAATTTAGAATCTCTGTTACGATTGCACTCAACTGAACGTTTTCCATTCCTTTGAGTGTGTCCAGCAATTCAAAAACTTTAACATTATCTATCTTTGCTTGTCTAAGTAAAGTTGATGCCATTGTGTCTGCAGAAAGTTTTTCAAAGCCACGCTTTTCAAAAAATCCTATTACTGCGTCAACTTCATTGCTAGGAAATTCTAAAGGTGCAGAATAATATACATCAAAAAATTCTTTTACATTTCTTTGTGTTGTATTTTCTTGTGGTATGTTATTTGCCATAATAAATCCTATGTTACTATATCATTCTTATGTGTGTTTAAATTACTTTTTGTTACACTATTGAATCCATCTTTAGCGGCACTTGATAAATTGTTCCATGCAGTAGTTATCGCATCTGGGTTGGGTGTGCCTCCACCCTGAAGGTGTGCTTTTTTAAATGTTGTGGATTTTGTTAAGGCATCTAATGCGCCTGCGTTGTTGTCCATGAAAGATGTCAAGCTAGTCAATGAACCACCTTTGATACTGCTTACCACAGACTTACCTGCTGTTATGCCTGCAACTGCTGTTGTAATATTATTAAAGCTACTTGCATTTAAACTTTTAGGAAATGCTGTATTGGCAACACCACTTACGTCAATACCTCCAGCTTTACCTATTTGATCTTTTAATATACCAAAGCCTTCTTGTTTAAGTCCTTCCTTGGATAAACTTTTTGCGTTCTTAACTAAACTTCCTGCTTTTAAAACTGTTCCTAAAAATGCTGTTGGAGAACTAAATGCTTGTCCACTTGTAATGTCACCAAACACATCACTTGCTCCTGCGGCAACCCCACCTTGACCAAATAAACTCGATGTACCTCCACCTGCCAATGAATTAGGTGACGGTGTCTTGTCATAGTGACCACTGCCTGAACCAAATGTTTTAGGTGCAGTACCTTCTGTTACTCCGCCTCTTGCATACCAAACAGTTTCGTATTGAATTTGCATTGTACTTTGTACAGGATCACTTGAATTGTTATCTAATGAATCGTGTTGCCAAGAACTAATGATAGGATTAACAAGTGTAAAACAAGTATATCTCTTTCTTGACATTTGATAAATTTGTATACTTTCAAAAAAGTGTTGAAAACTATCGTTGTCTAAACCGTATCTGTAACTGTTAACAGTTTCGTTACCATATGTGTTACCTCTTGCATAAGCACCATTGGTAGTATTAGGCATCGACGTTCCATCTACAGAAGCATAGTTACCATCTTTGTAGTAGTATCTATAGTAGGCTTCCCACATAGCAGTAGTTTGTCCAAAGTTATCATCATGAAAAGTTATTGCAACTGGATCATAATCTATTCTTGTTTGTAAGTTTGCTTTTTTATTGTATTGATTTTTAAGTGTTGTTGATATAGCATACTTAGGCAAGTCAACTGCTTTTACCAACATATTGATCTCAGGTGTTTTCAACTGAGGAATCATTTTTACTGCAACTGGATTTAAATTAAAACTTACGTGATATAAAAATTTATGTTTGGGAGATAACCTATGAGCGTCATCTACATACAGTCTGGCCGCGTGTGCAAAGTCACCAAGGTTACCTTTCGGGCTTAAAGCACCGCTAACTACATTATCCAAAAATCCATTAAGTTTGTTTGCCATACTAATATTTATCTAAAAAATAAAGTACGCATATAATAAAAAAGGGTGCCGTTAAAGACACCCTTTTATGTTCAGGAAATATTATATTTGTATTTGATCTTACGTAGATCCACCACCTGTAATTAAAGTATTTACAGTTCTTCCTACTGCTGTACCTACTCCTGTACCTTGTGGTGTTTGTATTGCATTGTCGTATTTGATCGCTAATGCAACTGTAACCGGATCGTTAGTTGCGTATGCTAATGTGTTGTAGTTAGCACTTTGTAAGTAACAACCGTACAATTCAAAAGTTTCTAGAACGTTTGCAACGTTTATTCCATTACCACCATCTAGTATTTCAATTCTTGTTACGAATTTGTAATCACTACCTGATGCCGCTGAACTTTGTTCAAAGAAATCAAATTGTTTCTGAAGTTGCTCACCAACAAGTTTCTGTACATTGTTGGACACATCTTCTCTTAAGTTTAATGTAATTGGTTCCCAAGTATGTTTACCTGCTAGGTACACACGTGAGTTGTATACATCAACTGTTATGTCTTCAAAACTTACGTTTGGTCTTGTTACATCAACAACTTGTTTTGTCAACTCTGTTGTTGGTGTTGATACACCGAAGTTCTCTAAGCTCACTCTAAAGCGATACTGGAGTTTCGGCATCAATAGTCCTTGGTTAGCCGCCGAAGCTGAACTATCCAATGGAACTGTTATTTTGCTTAATGTTGAAATTGCCATTTAATATCTCCTGTTAAAACTATTTATCTTTTTATAGTCCTGCTATTTCTCCAGTGTTTTTAAGTCTTAATGGAATGAATATAAACTCCACTGCTTTCACTGGTTCAATCGCTATATCTAAGTAAAGCTCATTTCTATCAATTCTAGATGGTGTGTTGTTTGATTCATCACACACAACTAAGAAGTCATATAATGCTCTTTGTCCAACTAACTCAAGTAATAAGCTATCTGCTTGAGCTTTGATTTCATCTCTTGTGATCTTATCGTTTGGTTCAAAGATATATGGTTTTGCAAGTTTATCTAATTGTGATCTTAAGTGAATTACCAATCTTGCTACGTTGATTCTATCCAACGCACTAGCATTCTTGGCTCTTGTTTTCTGACCAAAGTTAACTAAACCTGAACCAGTTAAGAACGTAATCGGATTAATTTTGTTCGAGTACAATGTATCACGTTGTCCTGTGTTTAATGCTACTGAACTAAATTCACCCTCATCAGTTATAAAGCCTGCCGCACTTGCGTTTGTTATTCCACCTCTTCTTGTTCCTGCTGGAGCAAACCATGGAAACGAAACTTGATCACTTAATGCAATCGTTCTAAGTATACCATGTGATGCTGGAACAACAACGTTTTTACCTGCGTTATCGCTTGTGAATAAACTTGGATAAAATACACCCATGTACTCATCACTTGTAACTAAACCATCATCATTATCTTCAACTGCTTTGTTAACGTTAGTTGCATAATTGTTGATAGTAGTTGCATCGCTTGTTAATCTAAATGGTAAGTCACCAACGATAAAACAAGTTATTCCTCTATCATTGTTTAATGTTACCATCTCACCAATCAACTCTGAGTAACCAGGACAAGCTAATAAGTTGAATATTCTTGACTGGTTGTCTCTAATTTCTTGGTTGCTATTAACAAGTGATTGTAATGCTTGTACAACAACTTTTCTTTGAGCTTTTCTACCAAATGAACCTGCACCATTTGCCTGGTTAGCTGATTCAGTTACCCATCTGTGTGCATAGTAACCTGCCATTGATTCACCGTTACCTGAACCAAATCTTGGATTGTTACCTGCTGTGTTGATGCTGTTTCTTACAAATTTCTTAACGTTGAATCCTGAACGTCTCAAGTTCCATAACAACATACCTTTTGGATATAGTGCTGGATCTGGAGCATCTGGATCTAAGAAGTTGCTTGAAAGTAGTGCCGCAATAGTTCCTGCGTTACCACTGTTTGCACCTGCTGTATTGTATCTTGCGTCAGCAAATAAAATACCATCTTCTGTAGTTTGATCTGAATTATCAACAAGCACCCATTTTAAAGTAGTTGCGTTGTATTTGTAGATCTTAGGATAGTTTTCTAAGTCTGCTGTTGATACCCAAATGTCGCCATTTTTAAGTGCTGTGCCATCTGATTGTAAAGTTGGCTCTGTTGCACTTACGATTGGACCTGCTGGGTCTGTTTTATCACTGTCTGATGCCGCAAAAAACGGACTAGTTGAATCTTGGTATCCTACCCATGTAGTACCATTGTGTATCATGATGTCAACTTCGTCTACAACTGAACTGTACCATAATCTATTGTCTTCTGTTAGAGCAGTTACAGCCGTTGCACTTGCAGTATAAGTTAATACCTGCCAGTTACTTGCAACAAAATCACTGTTAGTGTCACCTGTTGGTGCTGTGTATAAGTTTGGTGTTCCTGAGTTTGCATTTACAAAAGCACTAAATCCACCAAGTGTAAATAATCCACCTGTGTCTTTAATTCTAATGTCACCACCATCGTTGTGTTTAATTACAACTCTGTTTGATGCATCTACTTCAGCAACAATGTTTACAAATCCTGCTGAGTTAATAGCACCTGCCCAAACATCTGCATCACTTGAAGCACCTGTTGTCGTTACACTAATTGTTTTGAAAGCACTCATAGCCTCTTGTCCAACAATAGTTTCTGACATATTGAAAGCTCTTGTACCTGCTGTCAATTGTGCCGCAATTATGCTTGAAGTAATTGTAGTTGCACCTGTGTTTTGACGTCTGTGTATTTTAAAGTCTGCAACTTCTGGGCTAACTTCTGCGTTGTTATAGTTAATGTATAATGCACCAACTGCCAAGTTAATACCACCACCTGTTTTATCAAGGTTGAATAGTGCCGCTTGGTTAGTTGTATAAATTGGTGCCGCAACAGTTTCCCAAAGTTTTGTAGTTCCATTGAACTTCTTAACTGACCATTTTGCACCTAAGTTTGGCTCTGTAGTTTTAATCCATAAAGAACCAGTTGGTCTTGGTGCTGTGTCAGTTGACTTGTAAGCTGGAACTGATGTATGTGGAGCAATACTTAAAGCTGGAGCTTTGTAAGTTCCTGCCGCAATACCTATTTCAGTTAATAGTGTACTTCCGTTTGCACCTAATACAATGTCAACGCCAGTTGAATAAATTTCTAGTTTTCCGTCAACAACTGCTGAACTTACGCCTGCCACACCTGCACCGTTAATTGCAGTTACAACATCTGACAATGCAGTACCACCTGATGTAACAATAGTTCCGTTAAGATCCATTGTTGCACTATTTGTGATAGTTGGATTGCTTTCTGTTCCTGTTACAGTTGCCCATGAACCTACCCAATCACTAGATCCTAATTGTACCCAAGCCCCTGAAGCATTTTTGTAAAAATACTTGTTCAGTGTTGTAGTAGCAACAATGGCATAGTCACCTACTGCGCCAACAGAAGTTTTAGGTACTCCGCCAGTTACTTTTGTAGTATCTGTGATTACTAATGGAACTTTGTTTGTGAAAGACTGTCCACCAGTAACAGTCTGAGCCGCGCCGTTCCATTCAAATATTCCGAATACTGAATTTACTGTGTCAAACCAATAAGTTCCATCAGCTGGATTAGCCGCTGGAGCAGTTGCACTTGCAAGTAACTCAGTTGTGTTTAAATTTGCTCTTGTAACAAATGCTCTGTTTGCCACGCCTAAGTATGAGTAAGCCGCTTGTAATCCGTACTCATTTAATTCATTGCCGTGTAAAGCATTGTTGTTTGAATCTGTATAGAATGTTGGATCTCCGAAAAGATCTGTTAGTTCTCTCTGTGATGTAATCAAGAAAGGTTTTCCTGCGTTAGCACTTGTAGTTCCTGTAGCGGTTCCTGTGCCTGCCGCGTTTTGTTTGTCTTGAGCAGATACAACAAATATCATTGGTACTGTACCTGGCTCTGCTGGGGTGTAAAAGGATTCGTCTATTACCTTTACCTCAACTCCTGGTGATACTAAAGCCATTTTATTTCTCCTGTTAGCATTGTGTTACTATTATTTATGCGAAAAGACAGAATTCAACCCAAAAAGTACGTTGAAAAAGGGAGGCAAAAGGGCAGGTAAATACATTTATGAGACCTTTATGTGCTTGTGGACAGAGACCTGTCGCTATTAATTACTATAAAAAAGGCAAGCCTTACTATAGAAGTAAGTGTGAGTCATGCACTCGATATGGCAAGCCGGTACATGGTGTACCTAAATGGAAACAAGCAGGTTATGAACAAAAAGGCGTTTGCGATAAGTGTGGGTATAAAAGCAAACATAAAGAGCAGTTTGCAGTTTACTATGTTGACGGAGATCTTAATAATGTTAGATATAGCAATCTAAAAACAATATGTTCTAATTGTAGCAAAATTTTGTATAAGGAAGGTATTAGATGGAAACAAGGAGATCTTGTACCTGATTTGTAAGATCTTCTACTGTGCCGTTGTTATCAACTGTGCTATTAAATTTAGTCTTTGCCCAAGCCCATTCTGAAGGGTGTACGTCCTTAGGCTCTATTCCATACTCAATCCAGTCAGTAAACCAAGCTGGATCATCACCACGTTTTACTCTCCACACTTGACCACCAATGCTGTGGATCATTTTTGCTTCATTAGGAAAACGTACATCTGGAATAACAAAGTGTTGATCTGGATTGTCTAGTATTTTCTTCTTGGTTAGACTTACCCATATACCATCATAGAAGCCATCACGCATACACTCTGTACCAAATAGTTGTAGTACAAGTCTCGGAGTAATGGCTTCTCCGGTTTCTTGACTCCAGTAATCATCACGTTCTTCCCGCCATGCTCTACTTTCGTCGGTCTTGCCATCAAGCAATTCACGATCCCAGTCAAACATAACGGCTACTGAGTCCTTCAATTTATCAGCAAAACTAATTTTGTTGAAATCATGTTTTCTAATTAAGTAATCTGCAATAGTGTCTTTGCCACTACCTATTAAACCACATATTCCAATTATCATAGTTTAGTCCTTCTGAATTTTTTTACAGTCTTCTTCATTAGCTTTTAAGCCAACTTCTTTATCATATACCCAAAGATATGAGTATGTGATTTGACCATCACTCTCTGCACACTTCTTGCCAAAGCTGATGCTTGGATTTTTTGGAATACTGCAACCTGCGAGTAGTCCAATTACCAATGATAATAGTGCTAAGACTTTCATTCTGAAAGTTCCTTTCGTTAGTGTTATTCTTATATACTAATATAAATTTATGTGATTGTCAAGTGGTTATTAACCAATTGTGAAACTGTAACCCACGCCACCTGCAACTTGATTCATTACATCTGTTTCTAGTTTTTCCATTTCAGCTTGGGCTTCTGATTTTAAAGCGTCACCATTAAGTGTAGATCCACCCTGTGGTCCTGCAATAGTGGCAAATTTTGATCTTGCTTCACCTAGCATATATTTACAAACTGCTAATGTATAATCTTTGATCCATTGACTTGCAAGATAATCTTTGAGTAATTCTGAATCTGGTCTAAAATTGTAAGCATACAAAAGCAATTCTTCTTCTGCTCTTGGTCTTTGTAAAATAACAAGTTCTTTTGTTGTAGTGTTCCATTTGAATTCAATAAATGATCCAAACATTCTTCCAACTAATTCTTGATATTGTGCAAAAGCATTATAAGTTGCAAGTCCACCCATGTTAGTACTTGCTAATAGATAGGTGTTTGTGTATGCTAAATTAAAAGGTTCAAATAATGTACCACCATCTCCTCCACCTGTTCTTGAACCTATACTTCTTCTGAATATCTTTCTTACTTCTATTACTTCTTCTGGTAATGTGTATGTGTTCTGATCGATTACAGTGGGCAAAAACAAGTATGATTCTTCGACTGAATTGTCTGATCTTTGCCTGAATTTTGCAAATGCTTTTTTCAATGCTTCTTCATAATGAGCTTGATCAAGCTCAACATCGATCATACCTCCGCCTAGCGATAGGTTTACATAATCAAATACTTCTTGTTTTTGTGTGGTTGTAGTAGCCATATTCTTACGTCTCCATATGTATTTATACGTTCGATAAATACTAATGTTATGCCAAGACTGAGTTTATACAAGCCCGAAAAGGGCAACGACTATGATTTTCTAGACAAAACCATCACGGAAATGTTTACTGTAGGTGGTACGGATGTCTTTGTACACAAATATCTTGGACCAGTCAATCCAGACGAAGCTGATGCCACTCCGGCAAAACCAAGGTATAATGCTGTAAAAGAAACCAACATACAAGATATGTTATTCCTTGAAAATCGTGATAGAAAATATGATCCAGATATCTACGTGATGCGTGGTATTTACAATGTGCAAGATGTTGACTTTGACATGAGTCAATTTGGACTGTTTTTACAGAACGATACTTTGTTCATGACAGTTCCTATCAACTCTAGTGTAAAAACATTGGGTAGAAAAATTATGTCAGGTGATGTAATAGAACTACCACACTTAAAAGATGAGTACGCACTAAACGATCATACAGTTGCACTAAAAAGATTCTATGTTGTTGAAGATGTAAACAGAGCGGCAGAAGGATTTTCACAAAGTTGGTATCCACATCTTTATAGAATAAAGATGAAACAAATAGTTGATTCACAAGAATTTAAAGAAATACTTGATTTACCATCAGAAGAAGGAAGTTCTAAAACACTACGTGATGTTCTTTCAACTTACGAAACTGAGATGCAAATTAATAATGCTGTGTTACAACAGGCAGAAGCTGATGCACCTAAATCAGGATACAATACAAAACAATTTTATACATTACAAGTTGATCAATTTGGTAAGCCAGAACTTGTAACGACTGATATTAATACATTAGACACTTCTACGTCAAATATGTTAGCTGACAGAGTTAACCAAACACCAGAAAGAAGTGGTTACAGCGGATACTTGTTAGGAGATGGTATTGCACCAAATGGTGAATCGTTTGGACATGGTTCAGGTTTTCCAACTACACAGATCAAAGGAGATTATTTTTTAAGGACAGACTTTATGCCTAATAGATTATTTAGATTTGATGGACAACGTTGGACCAAGATGGAAGATGCCGTTAGATTAACAATGACAAACACAGATACAAGAAATAACCAAAAAGGAACATTTATTAATAACACAACCACTGCAAACATAGGTGGAGAGACAGTTAAAGAAAGACAACCTTTAAGTAAAGCACTAAAACCTAAGGCGGATAATTAATGAAACACAATATAGCAGGATTAATTTT
>TARA_B100001115_G_scaffold140029_1_pt1 | contig 44010 bp, 41 predicted proteins | sample TARA_B100001115 | Tara Oceans TARA_B100001115 (sample SAMEA2622652) | marine metagenome | biome: marine biome (ENVO:00000447); feature: surface water layer (ENVO:00002042); material: "saline water (ENVO:00002010), including plankton (ENVO:xxxxxxxx)" | depth 5 m | reverse complement strand
GGCGTTACATTACATTCATCGGATAGAACAAAGGTATTTTTCCCCTGTAGGGCAGATGCACCAAGGCAACAAATAGGGCTAAACGATGCAGCAGCCACAGCTCTTGCCGCGGCATTAGGAAACGGACTGAATTTCGTCGAAGCGGCCGCATTATCAGCCGCCGCCTGTGAATGTGTACTTTCTGCAAAAGCAAGTCAAGAATTTGTGGACAGCGATACATTACAACTCTGGCTGGAAGAGCTTTCATGGAAATTACGTATTTCAGATAGATAATCAATATAACCAGAAGTTCAAAACAAATAGCAATACGCCAAGTCCGATGAAGAGGGTAATTGCATTGACATTCTTGTCTATGCTATTTCTAAATTTCCAATCCTCTATGGATTCACTAGAAGGTCCCGAACAAGTATATTTCTCGGATATATCGGATCCACCAATAATTGGCTTCGACGAATATAATGGCATATTTATTGATGCCAACTCCACATTATCCGGATTTATAGTTTCAAGTGTTCATCCCGATTCCACAGAGTGGTACGTTTCTTACCTTTCTTTGTCTGGAGAATTGTCTGCTATCACAGTACCATTACCATTGTACACAGAAGAAATTTCTTCAAATCAAGATGACGGCCTTTCTAGGTGGTCCTGGAACGTTTCCAATCTTTTCGATGCTCCAATTACAGGAACCGATGAAATCAATCATTGTACCTGCTACTTGACGATAACTGTGACTTCTGGGATTCACCAATCTACCAAATCTTTAGCAGTTTTTCTCGGAGAATCCGATAGTCCCGGTATAACACTGGATAGTGAGACAGAACGCCTATCTGCGACCTTTGATACTTCTGGATGGGTTTCATCCCCTACAGGTGCACCAGTATCATCATCAATCACAATTTCCAAAGAACTCTCTTCAATCGATCGATGTTCTACCGCACCGGGTGATTCCCTCCATAATACCTATACAAATATCTCAATAACTGATTATTTATCCCTGGAAGGGTATTTCTCCGCGTCTATCGATATATCGAGTTTAGACGACGGATGGTATTCCGTATGGTATTCATTAAACTCTACAAACTTAGATGAGGTAGACAAGAATTACTGCGTAAGGGCACTTGTGGATAATTCCAATCCTGTAGCTTCTATTGAAGGCCCCGAGAAGGCCCAGGAAGGCGACGGAGATCTCATTTTTGACGCCGGGAATTCGTATGATCCATTCTGGGGCAAAGATAGCTTAAACTACATATGGTCCCTAACCAAGGTTGAGCAGACTGGCAATTACATAGTCTATAATTCCGAGGGGGGAGATTCAAGTTTTTTTGTGGTAGATGACTCAATTTCTGGAGATTACTCATTGTCGCTATTAGTTGTGGATGGTCAAGGGATGATAGATCAGGATGATTATGAATTTTCCATTATCAACCAACCACCTTTGGCCAAGCTTTCGATCTCTGGAGAATCTCTTTCTGATGGCGATAAAATACAATTATCGGACTTGTCAGAGTGGGACTTAGACGCCACCCAATCACTAGACACCACCAATGATGCCGAAGGACTAAGATGCGTTTGGAAAATTAACTATAGGACAATTTACGAGGGTTGTGAAAGAACCTTACAATGGCCTGAAGATGATAATAACGACACAATCCTGCTTACACTTGATGTGATTGATGACGATGATGAATACTCCTCAATAACGGTAGAGTTATCCCGTGCCAATGACGAGAATTTAATCCCTCTTCCTATAATCGTACTCATACTTTCCACGCTATTTTTTATCAGCTCACTTATTTATTCAAGAAGGAGAAACGATGACATGGAAATTCCGAAATGGAATGACTAATAATTATGAAAAATACCCTCACCACTAAGTAGTTGTATGATAGGTGACAAACATGAAAGGTACAGTTTTTGGACACAGCGAGTACCAAAAACGCCAAGAGGAGCTTCTTGACAAGCTTCCTATGAACTCAATCGTCATTCTACCTAACAATGTCCCCTCAATTAGGTCTAATGATACCAAATATCCCTACAGGGCTAACTCATATCTGATGTATCTATCTGGCTGGGAGGAGCCTGATTCTACTCTAGTCTTGACAAAAATTTCTGGCCATACCAATGTAACTCTGTTCGTAAAGCCTAGAAATACTGAATCAGAAATATGGGAGGGAAGAATTGTTGGCATTGAGGGTGCGCAAAATGGATGGCCAATAAATCAGGCATTTCCAAATACAGACTTCGAATTGGTAATGAAAAAGACCTTCAAAAAAATTTCAAATCTTTATTTCTTTAAGGGCATTAATCTAGGAATGGAAGCTCTAGTTAGTAACCTATGGGAGGGTGAAATTTTGGATCCAACCCCCCATGTAGATAAGATGAGAACAATAAAATCTGCAGCAGAGATTGAAGTAATGAAATCCGCAGCGTCGATTGCATCTGAAGCTCATATTTCCGCAATGGCAATAACTAAGCCAAATATAGGCGAGTGGGAGATTCAAGCCTCTATTGAAAATCACTTCACACTAAACAGGTCTGTCAACAGCTACAACCCGATTGTAGGTGGAGGAGACAATGCTACTATCTTACACTACAACTCAAACTCTGTTCGCATCGAGGATAATGAATTGGTATTGGTCGACGCTGGCTGCGAAGTTAGCGGTTATGCATCTGATATTACTCGGACTTGGCCTGTTAACGGCAAGTTTACAAAACCTCAGAGAGAAATTTACGAATTGGTACTCGAAGCCCAGAATTCGGCAATTGGAGCCTGCCAATCTGGGTCCAAATGGGATTCTATGCACAGAGCGGCTTCTGAGGTGATATCGAGAGGACTCGTAGATCTCGGGATACTAAAATGCTCTCAGCAAGAAGCCCTAGGTACGAATTTGGATGGAGAGTTTCGGAAATTTTTCATGCATGGTACTGGCCATATGCTCGGCTTAGACGTTCATGACGTAGGCGGTGGGAGGCAGGGAGGAAAGGCCGGACCCGTTCTTTCACCGGGCATGATTGTAACAGTCGAACCAGGCCTATACTTTGCCTCATGGAGGGAGGACATTGATATTCCAAAGAAATACTCCGGAATAGGTGTTAGGATAGAGGATGATGTCCTGATAACGGAAAGTGGACCGATAGTCCTTACTGACGGGTGCCCCAAGACAATCGATGAAATAGAATCAATCGTTGGAAGTGCGCTGTAGATGGTAGTTTCAGATATATTAAGAGCCCAAATGGCGATTGAACCTCCAAGAATTACAGTCGAAGAAGCGATCTTACTTTACGAAGAAGCAGACTTGAATGATTTGATGCATGTGGCATCATTTAGAAGGTCATCAATTGTTCCGGGAAATGAGGTGACATATCTGGTTGATAGGAACATCAACTACACCAATGCTTGTACGATTAATTGCCAATTCTGTTCTTTTTACAGGCCCCCGAATCATACTGAAGCATATACACAGACATTCGAAGAAATCAGTGCGCGAGTAACCGAATTAGAGGAGATTGGAGGCTCCAGAATCTTAATGCAAGGTGGCGTCAATCCGGACCTTCAATTGTCATGGTATACCGATATCCTTTCTAATTTACGTCAAAGTCATCCAAATATACACTTAGATTGTTTCTCACCCATAGAAATCGAAGGAATAGCAGAGGTATGTGAATTATCCACCAAAGAGGTTCTGATTAAATTGAGAGATTCTGGGATGCACGGTCTTCCAGGTGGCGGGGCAGAGATGTTGGTTGACGATGTAAGGTTGGATATATCCCCAAAAAAAGGCTCGTCCTCTAATTGGATTAGGGTAATGCGTGAAGCTCAAGAACTTGGCCTGATTACTTCTGCAACCAATGTTATTGGTTTTGGTGAAGGTATTTCTGATCGAGTTAAACACATGGATCTAATCAGGCAAGCCCAGGATGATGCTATAGACAGTGAGCATGTTGGTTTCACTTCTTTCATATCTTGGCCAGTGCAGTTAGAGAATAACGTCTTCGGCTCAAGAAATAGGAGGAAAAATAGGACAAAGCTAGGAGCAACATCTTCTGAGTATCTCAGACACGTAGCAATATCAAGAATATTTTTTGATAATATTACTCACATTCAGGCCTCATGGCCCACAATGGGCATGGAGATAGCACAACTTGCTCTGGCTGCAGGTGCAGATGATGCAGGCTCAACTATGATGGAGGAAAATGTTGTTTCTGCATCCGGAACTAATAAGACTAGGGCTAGTGAGAAGGAGCTCCAAAGGATTATCCTGAGATCTGGTTACCTGCCAAGAAAAAGAGACTCCGAATATAATCTATTGGAGACTGAGTTGATTGACGACGGAATATTACTGTCTCAGTCACCAGTTCAGTGAGACTATGACTCCGACCTGCCACTTCTTACTGGAAGAATTTCGAATCCAGTCATTGTTTCTGGGAAATTTACATTAATTGGCCTCACCCATTTCATTCTCGACCCATCACTCTTTATTCCTTCAATAACTATCTCCCAATGAATCGCAATCATCGCGGAATATATGGTACCGGGCCATGGATTAGTTGGTCCGGAAACTCTCATTGGAAACTGACCAATTTTTTCCCAAGGGCCGTAATCCTGAACTCTCATTGGCTCTAGTAGCAACAACCTTCCCCTCCCCACTGTCATTGGTAGTGATTCACCCACGCCTGTGCCATGCTCATCTGCAGTAGAAATCCTCCTATCCGGTAATTCAGTAGACATGCCGGGTGGAGGCTGTCCGGATTCCCTTCTTCCGGAGGAGCTCAAAATGACCTCTCTCTCAGGTATGGCAGCACCAACCTGAACTCTGACCCTTTCAGCTGTTATACCATTGGGGGGAATTATATTTGATATCTCTACAGAATCAGTGCTAATTTCTTTAATTTGGATTTCTGGATTAGAGAGAGGATTTGCAATGTACTCATTCTGTCTTCTAATGTCTTTGATATTAGCAAAAACCCGTAAAAAAATTGGTATAATGAACACTGGAAATGCAATCATTAACATCAAAGGATAGTCGAGTGGTCCTAAGCTAATGGGAGTGAAGATGAAGTCAGGTATGAATTTCAGATTGATTAGTGCCGGCTCAAGAGCATGAAGCATCAAAGCAACGACCAATGTGAATACTCCCGGATATATTGATTTCCTTGCTATCTTGTGTAGTCGATCTGGCTCAATATACCATCCATTTCTTGTCCTCATTAAGAAAGGTAAAGTGGTATAGGTTACTTCCTTTGTAATCGTGGGGAGTGAAGAGTCGTTTTGATTTTCTTCCCTCCATTCCAATACCCAAGAATCGTCATTTCCAATTTTGAAGGCGGGCGGTGGAGGATTTTCTGACTCTAGAATGACCTCCACTAGCGGAATCCCCCTAGGGTCACTATTTTCATGATCGAAGGGGGGATATCTTACCCTTTGCACTGACCTGTACATACTAACTCCATATTACAGCTGACGCCGCTTTCGTGGCTAATGATCTAAATTCTGGTACTTCTTTAAGCAGGCGTATTCCTAATGGTATTGGGTTGTCTATCTCGCCAGACTCATTGATAATCTGGGTTACTTCTGGCCTAGACCAGACTTGGAAAACACTTTCAAGTTCTTCATCTGTAACCTCTGTTAGGAAAGCATCTCTTAGGGCCCTAGCTCTGTTTAGTTTCTTCCTCATTTGCCCTAGAATTTTGACCAAACTCTTCATTTTAGCGTCACCAAGGTCATTATTTTTTATACACTCGGATAAAATTGGAGCTAGTAGGTCTACTTGATCGAATCCAGTACCTATTCCTCCCCCAGTAGTCGGTTTACAAGCACCAGATGCATCTCCGAATAGTGATACCCTTTCCCGCAACGGATACTTCAGTAAGCCACTTGGAACAGGTCCTCCAAATCTACCAACGATGTTGCAACCCTCGAATCTCCGTTTCCAAATAGAGAAATTCATTAGATTATCAACCATCATTTCACAGGATTTACCAGTCAGCAAGTCAGCTCTACTCCACATACCGATCCTCGTTGTCTCACCAGAGGGTATAGCCCAAGCGAAAAATCCCGGAGCGATATCATTACCAGTAAACATATCTAATTGTCCAGATGACCCATTATACCCTGTAACCTCCACTTGGTAACCAATCATCATCTCCTTAGGCCTTCCCATTTTCATGGTTCTTCTAACCCATGAATGTGCTCCATCACATCCACAAACTAGTTCACACCTAACCTTACATTTTTCTCCACCGACGTCGATAGAAACCTCTGCAAAATCCTCCTCAATATCTAATTTAGTAGGCTTGGAGTTCAGTATAATGTCAGCTCCCGATTCCACAGCAAGACGAACAACCCCCTCATCAAATTTCTTTCTACAAACCGACCAGGTTCGAATCCTTTCGGGTGAACCTATATCTACAGTTGTACCATTAGGACTGTTTATTCTAGCACCCCATATCGGGGTAAGAATGGTGTCATTCATAGGCACTTTTTTCATAGCCCCAGGATTTACTAGGCCTGCGCATTGAAATGGCCTTCCTATTTCCGAGTGCTCTTCAACAATTAATACCGTGTGACCCAATTCTTTGAATTTCCAGCCTAGGTATCCTCCTACTGGCCCTGCACCAATAATTACTACATCGTAGAATTCCTCAATCTGTGCCCGGATATCCATCCTAATTCCCCTTTTTTCGCTTTCTTTTTTTGTTCATAGATTTTAGTTTTGAGATTATCTTACTAGCTTCCGATTTGGTAATATCAGACTCATCTGCTAATTCTGCCATGGCCAAAACATCTCTCATTGGAAGGCCCTGCTTCTCAGCCATACTCTTTATCAAATCAATTTGTGGTTCTGATGCTGGTAGTGATTCATTGACTTCTTTCATGAGTCCAATAAGCACACTCGCAGTACCATTCCTTCCTCCTATTAACTCTGAGAAATCTGACACGTCAACTAACTTCAATGCCTCCTCCTCTGACATATTTGATTTATCGATTAGCGAGGTCAAGTAATTTATTTGCTTCTCACTAGGTTTTGGACCACCATTCTCACCTTCGGTTGCAATTAATTTCTCTATTAACTCACTTGCCTCATTACCAGTAAGATCCGAAATTTTATTCCCGCCCAATAACTCACTCTGTTTTTCTTCCGGTAAGTGGATGATTCTATTCTCGATGGCCCATATCTGTTTTGGTGTTGGTTTACTTCTTCTAATTTCTAATGCATTATCGTGTGCGATTTTGAAAGATCTCGTAAATGAATCCCATATCTCCGAGCCAGAAATCATCCCTTCTTCAATCATATCAAGACGCTTCTCCATATCCGCAGTGAATTCTGATGAGAACAGTTTATTTTGTTCATTCTGATCATTATAGATCGGTGCTACCTCTGTCCATAGAACCATGCCGTTTTCAGTTGGAGTAAGTGACCCGTTATCATTGGATACATACTTCCTATCGGAGAGTTTTTGCACGGTACTGACATATGTGGAGGGCCTTCCTATTCCTGCAGATTTCATCTTCTTGACAATAGAGCTTTCCGTAAACCTACGAGGGGGTTTTGTCTCGTCTGTGGTTTTCACTGGATTATCCCCTTTGTCATCAATTTCCCACACCGATCCATCTGCCAGCCCGTACTTAGGCTCGACAATTCTAGGTTCTGGTAGAAATTGTTCTGATGCGACCTCCCACCCAGCATGTATTCTCCAAGATGCCGTACCAGAAATGGTTAATTTTGTCCCCGTCACGGTTCCAGAAATTTCTCTCCTCTCTCTAACGGAATCAGACATTTGACTAGAAATAAACCTACTTCTGATTAAAGAATAAAGTCTAGTTGAATCTTCATCGACATCTTCGATCTTGTCCAATTTTGGGTCTGTAGGCCTAATGGCCTCATGTGCATCTTGGACATTAGCACTACCCTTTTTGGCATCAGGGCCCAATGATCCATCTCCTAGAAACTCATGCCCGTATTTTTCCAAAATTATTGACTTTGCAGATTCTCTTGCATTAGAACTAGTTCTTGTAGAATCAGTTCGTATGTAAGTGATAAAACCCTTGTTGTACAAATCTGAAGCTATTTTGCTAGTTTTAGACATTGACCAACCGAGTGAGCTGCTAGCGGATTGTAACATAGTATCCGTTGTAAAAGGAGGAGGGGGTTTACGATTGGTCTTACCGGCCTTAACAGACATGACAGTAAATGAACCAGATCGCTTTAGGGCACTATACGCCTCTTCAGCAAGATCGTTTTTGAATGTTCTATCGGAAAAGAATTTTCCGTTATCATCCTTCCAAGCTTCATCATCCGTGCTTTTATGAAATCTAAATTTAAACGTATATCCGTCACTCAATGTGTGCACGCTGTGGTAAGGTATTGGTATATGCGAATCTCGTTCTATTTCCCTTTCAACAATGTACCCCAATGTAGGCGTCTGAACTCTCCCCATAGACCTAAGATTCCAACTCTTTGCAAATTTAGAGCATCGAAAACCAACAAGCCTGTCCATAAATCTCCTCACTTTAGCCGCTTCAACCAAAGCATAGTCTATTTCAGTGTGGTTCTCAACGGCAAACTCTACCGCTTGTTGGGTAATCTCATTAAATGTAACTCTGGTAACAAAAGGGAACTCGGAAAAAATGTGTGCTAATCTCCATGCTATGAACTCTCCCTCTCGGTCCGGGTCGGTAGCGATGTAAACTTCGCTAACATTACTTTTCCTAGCCTTGGTTAGAAGCTTCGTTATCACCTTCTCTGCTCTATCTGTCCATTCCCATGGTGGATCGGGAAGTTTACCTTTTTCTGAAGCCCACATGGCTTTGCTACCATTTTTTCCAGAGCGTGGTAAATCCTGTACGTGACCAAAACAAGCTTCTACTATCCAGCCTTTCCCAAGATACTTCTTTACTGTCTTACCTTTAGCTCCAGATTCGAGTATCATCAGCTTCATGGTAACACCTCAGTATTTCGTCGTCGTTGTTTCTTCCCCTCGATATTCCCCGTATAAACATGAGTGATGTTGGAGCAGTACAACGCGCGCACGCGCGGGCACACGCGAGACGTCAGTATTTCCTAGCCAATTTTTCATCCCATGGTCCTTCTGACCCGGGCCCCCCACATCCTATACATCCAGGGTAACCCGCAGATGCTAATGAAGTGACCATGGTCTTGAAATCCTCCCAACACTGTCCACTACCAGATTTATTCACCTTGACCCAACAGTATGTCAAATCAGGCTCTTTTACGCCTATTGAGAAATTTTCATTTTCCCCGTTATTGTATCTTATATCTCCCCCATTTGAATAACAGATAATGGGAGGATCAATCTTAGAAGGTACAAGATCGGATATCGTTAATATCAAATTTTCAGCTTCTGAAAAGAAATCTCTTGGTACGTAAAGTGACCCTCCGTTACACCTCAGAAGCCTTCTAGCCGCTTCTCTCATGGAGTCATTATATGAGGCCATGACTACGCGACCATGCGTAACTATTCAAGAGTGCGTTGTTATCGCGCTAACATGGGCCTCGGATGGAGACTATTGGCAAGGCCCGTTATTTCCAGATTGGATTCAGAGAAATCTCATGATCTCGCTTTAGGTAGTCTGTCCAAACTTGATAAATCTAATTTTGGGAAATCCGTATTAAGTCGTATGTACCAATCCCCAGAGCTCCCTATTCACACTCTTGGAAGATTATTCCATCATCCTCTAGGTCTAGCTGCTGGCATGGACAAAGGTGCCAGAGCACTTTCCGCATGGCCTGCTTTAGGTTTTTCTTGGATAGAGTACGGAGGAATCACAAGATATCCACAAGATGGGAATCCCAAGCCTAGGATGTTCCGTGCTAATTCTGAGAGAGCACTGGTTAATAGTATGGGATTCAATAATCCCGGTTCCTCATCTATCAGGGACTCCCTTGTTAATAGAAAGGCATCAGGGAACTGGCCCAATGTACCGATAGCTGCAAACATCGGGCGCTCAAAGAAGGTAGATAATGAGCAAGCACCTAAGGACTACTCACACACACTAGATACACTATGGAACCATGCTGACATGTTTGTACTAAACGTCTCATCTCCAAATACCCCAGGTCTAAGGGACCTTCAAAATGAAGATTTATTGCAAAATGTCCTTAGAGAGTGCATCAAGGTTCGTGAAAAATATCATTCCGATAAACCACTTTTGTTGAAACTTTCACCAGATAATGATGATGAGTTAATTTCTGAGATTACAGATATCTCAATAAAATTAGGACTAGACGGCATTGTAGCCACAAATACCACGATTTCAAGACCGGAACCTAAGAATACTCAATCAAGGATAGCTTTCTCTCAATCGGGGGGCGTATCTGGCAAGCCCCTCCACAAAAGATCTCTAGAAGTAATCTCAAATATTTACAATCACACCCAGGGAAAAATTACCATAGTGGGTGTCGGGGGCATAGACTCGCCCGATAGCGCCTGGGAATCAATACAAGCTGGGGCTAGTCTGATACAATTGTATTCTGGATTGGTATTCAAGGGTCCGGGAGTGACATCATCCATTGTTAGAGGGTTAAAAAGTAGAGTTAAAGAATATGGATTCAGTGGAGTAACTGAAGCGGTGGGATACACCCATAAGTAGTAGTAATGTTCTCTGTAATATGAGGTGGAAAAATGGCATTGAATCGTAACAATCGTCTATTTGTAATCGGCGGTTCAATAGTCGTAATGCTAATTTTGATGCTAGCAACAGTAGACCCAGAGACTCAATATTACATAGACAATGTCATGGAAGATCCAGAGGATTACTCTGGTGACGTTAACATTAGGGGGGAGGTCTTGGAAGGCACAGTCGACGTTGAGAACTTTACCTTCTTTCTAACCGGTGTTAATCATATTCTATTAGTTGACTTTAATGGCGCCGCCGTTCCAGATGGCTTTAGTGAGGGCAAGACAATCGCTGTAAAGGGAACATTGTCGTCGTCCTCTGGGGACTGGATCCTATACGCTAAAGAGATACAAACTGGTTGTCCATCAAAATACGAATCAGCGGAATAATGCCCCCGATTCTTTCAAATGTCAAATCTCGCCCGTTAGTACGGGCTAGGGGGGGTGTTGACGTACTCTATTATTCACAAATCGTCGATAATGGTGACCTGAAGTCCGAGGGCGGCGTAAACGAGCTAATTGGAACTTGCTGGTTGACTACGACGCCTCGCCCCCAAGAGATGCAGGTTGTTGGAAGGGTCACCCGGAGGGGTCATCTAACCATCCTATGCCCGGGAACCAGGTCAGGCGCGGAAGCGAGCAGCCCGACCGGGGATGCTGGATGCCTTGGGGAAGCGGGGTTGAGAAGATCGGCATTTCATTCTGATTAATAACGAACGTCCACCGAGGACATGCCCATCATAAGGGAGTCTCACTTAGGTTGCCCATTTTACATATAATTCTGAAATGTTCGGCAGATACAGGCTGAACCGAGAGTCTTTGCCCCCTTTGAAGAAGGGGCATACCATCCAGGTCTCCATTACTCCTGAGTGTGGGCAGCCCGATTGGATCTAAATCACAAACTGGCTCAATGTCTACCATCATCCACCTAGGATTGTCTGGACTGGCTTTTGGATCAAAATACTTCGATGAAGAGTCTTGGGCTGTGAAATCTGGATAAGCTTCCCTACAAACCCTGGCGACACCTGCCACATGAGGAGGTTTGCAGTTAGAGTGGTAGAATAATACAAGGTCTCCTTCCTTCATCTGGTCTCTCATGATATTCCTAGCTTGGTAATTCCTAACACCATCCCAGTGGGTACTCTTGTCTTCTTTCAACTGTTCCCATGGATAGACATGAGGTTCACTCTTCATCAACCAGTATCCGGTCATGATACGCGGAGAATCACCATGCAAATCAACATTTCACCATGCATCCTCTGTCGAACCTAGAATAATCGCTGCATCTATCGTATCCGCCTCGTCTCTCGCTATTGCCCTTCTAAGTCCTGCAGTTTTGACCATCGTGCTTACACCGCCGGTTAAACCTAGATTAGCCTTAATCATGGCAGTAAAAATTGCAGGTAATAGAATCAAAGCGGAAATTGCCGCGACAAGAAGTAAGAGTATGATTACGGTAATGAACGGCTTAATTGCCTCTATTGGTATCAAGTAAGCGCAAGTCAGGCCCCCTGCAGTGACCGTAGTGGCCTCGAATAAACTGAGGCCGGTACTCGCACAAGCGGTTTGTATGGCCTCTATAGTCCCACCCTGTTCCTTGATCCGATTTGCGATATGTATGGAGAAATCTACACCTACGCCCACCAGTATGGACCCAATCATCACTGTTATCAAAGATAGATCAACATCTAAGCCATCCATAGCAAGCCATTGCATCATCACCGTGAAGCCAACTGGCAGGGTGGTAAGTAATGCATATCTGACATCTCTGAAAACTAATGCCAACGTCACCACTGTGAACAGCAATGCGAAGCCCAAAGATTGCCATTGTGAGTTTACAATCAGATTGTTCACCTCAATAGTAATTGATGCAACGCCAATTAACGTACTGGAAGTCACTGCCCCGTCCATCTCTTCATCTGCATATCTGTTAACTTCATCGACAGCCAATGTTGTACTTTGTACATCCATAAACGGCATGTCTATGTAAATCAAGCTTCTATCATAGCTAGGAGCAATGAATAGCTCCCGCATCTCCAATGTCATACTTTCATAAAACACATAGATTAAGAAATTCTGAGATTGGACTCCTCCCGTGTCTTGCAAATCTAGATAATTTAGTGCACTCCAAAATGAGAGATTACCGGTTTGTTCTCTGTCAAAGATAAGTTCTGCAACATCCTTTATTGGCCCAAAGTCATCTGGTATAGCATCGTTAATTGGGGTACCTGATACGTTTACTCCCACACCTATTGCTTTCATTAAGAAAACAATAGAAACAGCCGTAGTGTTATCCACCGAATTACACTTAGTTTCGAGTTGTTCGATCCCCTTCAGGTTGGAAAATGGATCCTTTTGAACTCCGGCTTCTGGAATGGGATCTGGATCAGCATAAAGCTCTGAGTCAATTAGTAAGAAACCCGGTTGTCCTGCGTTGAATTCATCTGAATATATGCCCATTTTGTCAACAGCGTCTACACCTGCAGGCGCCATTTTTAACAGATCGATATTTTCTTCTACGTTGGGACGATTGTAACCGGCTGACATAACCATTGCCATTATGAAAATTGCAAGTGTGACCCTGGTCCATTTTATAGGCACACCAACGGCACCTTGGAAGACTTTGGGAGGAGGATGAGAAGGTTTTTTCAGATCGAGCATCATGGTCAGATTAGGAACCATAAACATGGTCATGAGGTAAACAACAACAATTCCACCTGAAAGAGCGTATCCAATTGTCTGTATCGGTTTCATTGGTACGAATACCAAGGAGATAAACCCAATAATCGTAGTCAATGCAGATAGTAAAACTGCCCTACCTGTAGAGCTGATAGCTTCAGACATTTTCTCCCTGGGGGAACCTTTCGCCTCGGCATACCTATTTGTTATATGTAGTCCGTATGACACTCCAAGTGCTAGAACAATAGGTCCAACAATAATAACCGTCATTGTTACTTCGTAGTCCGTATATCCGATGAAGCCCAATGTTATCCAGACTGAGCATAAAGTAGGTAAGCCTGAGATTATCAATGTCTTAACTCCCTGAACCCACCTTATCCTCCCGGTTTGTAACAAATCACAATGGAAAAGAAATAGTCCGAAAGCCACAATCACAACTCCTACCGGGAATACTTCCCAGAATAATTGGAATGATTTCTCAGTAATTGCATTAGTTAGAGGTACGGGGCCCGTGAGAGTCATCTTCAGTCCAAGCTCAGTACCGTCACAATATTCGTCAGCTTTGTCGGATTCTGGGTCTACCTCATTCCCGTTATCATCTAAACATATCCAGTTATTTTCGGAAGATATCTGATCGATTGTACCCTGCGTATTCTCAATTATTTCCGAAATTGTAATGTCATCTATACCATCATTATCTCTATCCAAATCACTTGATATTCCTATAATAATTACAGCTCTATTCCAATATCCAGCCGTCTCATTCTGATTCTTCCCCACATCTCTGACTAATTTGTCTAAAGCATTTTGAGGCATCTCTCCTAATATTTGATCGACCCTTTCTTGTTCGTCTGGTATAGAGTAATCGCCAATAATATTGGATTGTTCATCTACTAATTCGTTAACCTGTTGGGAAAATTCATCGCTTCCCGTGCCCTCAGCTAGACCAGAGAAGAAGGCCTTGACCACCCTTCCACCACTGGAATTAACCTCCTTGATTACTGTTGACACCGAAAGAACGTAGATTACGTAATCCTCCTCTCCTCTGTCGTCCCTAACTGTATTCAGTGCGCTTTCTACCTTGTCTATTTGTTTCAAAATGGGTAGTTGATCAACACCTTGTCTGTCCGACTCGACATAAATTACCATTACATTGGTAGTCCAATTTTGCTCAACATCTTCTATATCCTTCTGAACATCTGATCCTTGAGGGAGGTATACCGCCATATCTCCATTAACATTCAATGCCCCTTCCTCGTCACAAAAATCGTATTCGAAACCATCTCTACAGTCAAGAATTCCAGAATGCCTCCCCAAAAGTGCAGTAACTGTAAGGCATAGTATTACCGTGACTACTGGTACCTTTGTTATCAAGTCACTAATTGATGAATCCAGCATCGCCCTCTTAACTATTACAGGTGACCGGCGTACCGATTTGATTACAATTTCTGAGTCTACTTCCGATATTTTCTTTCCAGTATCTGATATTTTTGACTTTACCACATTAGTGGATTCCCTGATAACCCTCACAGGATTAAATCGAGAACCTTCTTGAGGGGGCTCCATAATAACATATGTCCGGGATAACAGACAGGACTTCAACCCCTCGTTCTTTGGATTTGAAATATGGTGATTAATTGTGCTCACTGAAATGCGGCAACAGTGAATAATGAGGATTCTACGGGGTATATGAGGGGAAGCAATGGGAGCGCCAAAAATCACCGATAAGAGGTGGACTATTGATCTCGAGAAAAGAATACAAGAATCCCATTACAATGACAACCCAAATAGATATTCCTTTGACTGCAACAGCGATAAGGAGCTATTTGTTATCGATACCCCCCCTCCGTATCCTAGCGGTACCTGGCATATTGGAGCTGTCGCACAATACAGCATGATAGATGTAATAGCTAGAAGTCAAAGACTAATTGGAAAGGAAGTCCTATTTCCATGGGGAGTAGATAGGAATGGAATCAATATCGAATTTACCGTTGAAAAGAAAACCGGTAAGAAAATGAGAACGTACGAAAGGGGTGAATTTCTAGACTTGTGTAAGGAGACTATTGAGCTTTACACGCAATCAATGAGGCACACAGCTAAACGCGTAGGACTATCTTGTGACTATGATAATGAGTATTTGACAGATTCTCCAAATTATCGGTCGGTAACTCAATCTATTTTTATTGATTTGTTCAAGAAAGGGGATATCATTGAGGATCTCAGGCCAAATATATACGATCCTGTTGAAGGGACCACGATTGCAGATGCTGAAGTACAGAGAATATCTAGAGAGACCTTGCTTTGTGACGTCATATGGGAAACTGTGGATGGCTCTGAGCTATTGATTTCAACAACTCGCCCCGAGCTAATCTGTGCTTGTGGTGTAGTAATGGTCCATCCAGATGATGAGAGGTATAAACATCTAGTAGGGAAGAGAATTAAATTACCCTTGCCCGTTAATGGTAGATCAGACACTGTAGAAATTCAAACTCATCCGTCTGTCAAAGCAGATTTTGGTAGCGGGATACTGATGGTTTGTTCGTTCGGGGACCAGAACGACGTCTCCGTATTCAGAGAACTAGGATTGAAACCTTTCCAAGCAATTGATCTGGAAGGGAAGATGACTGAAATCTCCGGACCGTTACATGGCCATAGTGTATTAGATGCTAGGAAACTTGCGATATCTATTCTGGAGGAATCTGGGAAATTATCCTCAAAAGAAAATAGATTACAGGATATTCCCGTGAGCGAGAGAGGATCAAATCCTGTAGAAATAATTCTACTAAAGGAATGGTATGTTAGACAAACACATGTTATAGATCGATTATCTGAACTATCTGAAAACTGTAATTTCATACCCGAGAGGAACAGGCAATTCCTACATGACTGGATGGACGGTATCTCCATAGATTGGCCCATAAGTAGGAGAAGGTGGTATCATACTGAGGTCCCAATATGGTACTCTGAAGACTCAACAAAGGTGGTAGTCCCCCCAAGCGGTACGTATGTCCAACCATGGAGAGACATGCCTCCTCCCGGTTCCGAGGTCCTAGACAGGGAGTCTAGAAAATTTGTAGCGATGTATGATGATATAGCAGAATCATTAGGCAAAATTGTTGGAGAGTCAAAGGTGTTTGATACTTGGATGGACTCGTCTAATTCTAATCTATTCGTGTGTGGTTATCTAAATAATCCTGAAATGTTCGAGAGGTCATTTCCAACAGCATTGAGGCCACAGGGTAAGGAAATCGTCAGAACTTGGCTCTACTATACAATGCTGAAGAGTGCCTTATTACTAGATAAGCCCGCATTCAAGAACATATGGATAGATGGCCTTGGAATGGATCCGTGGGGAAGAAAAATGTCGAAGTCACTAGGTAACGGTATTGATGCGGATTCCGTATTAGAATGTGGAGCTGGTGGGCGCACAGGGTCATGGAAGATTCGTGGACCCGCGGGTAAACAAGTCAGCCTTAAAGCTAACAAAATTGGAAGTGAGTGTTTTAGATTGTGGAAAGCTTGCGAAGCCCAGGTTGGAGATGATTTTCACATAAACCCCGAGGAAATTGAATCAAAATATTTTGGAATACTGACCAAAGTATTCAATGTGGCAAGATTTGCAAGTCAATTTGACGTACCAGAAGATTTGGATAAGTTACCAAATAATTTGGCGAACGAGGATAGGTGGATCCTCAGTGTGTTTGACAATATGATGGACGATGTCTATAACTCCTGGAAGGACATGGACATATACAATGCTACTCAATCCATTAAGGGATTTGCTACAGGAGTTTTTCCTGGACATTGGTTGGAAATGTCCAAATCGAGACTCTATGATAATGATCATGCTGCCTCTTGGACCATTCATAGAATAGTCAGAGACCTACTAATAACGTTCTCTCCTGTCTGCCCGTTCTTTACAGACTATCTGTCCACTATACTCTATGGGGATAGTGCCGTTGACGCAAGATCATATCCTTTGCAAGTTTTTCATAATAACACGGAAACTGACGGCTATTTGCAAATAACGGAGTTATTGATCGATTTTAATTCGTCAACTTGGAAGGCTAAGAAAGAACAAGGCCTTTCATTAAAATCCGAGATTCACGGCATTAGGATTCCTTCGGAGTTGGATGAATTCAAAGATGCTCTCACATCAATGCACAACCTGATCGAATGATCAGTTCAAGCATGATTTTGGAGAGTCCCCATTAGAAAATTCACTAACAATGGAAACAATTTCTTTGCCAATTCTGCTCTGAGCTTCGTATGTTGAGGCTCCAATGTGGGGTGTAGCTTGAAAATTTTCAAGGTTTAGTAACTCATTAGCTAAGACAGGCTCAACCTCGAAAACGTCCAATGAAGCTGTGGATAAATGGCCACTGACTAGACATTCATGCAAATCAGACTCATCAATAATTCCTCCTCTTGCACAATTGACAATGTGGTTGCCACAATTTATACCATCTGCGCCGACTTTGGGCATTAGTTTGATTAATTTGGAATTTACTAGGTGACGGGTTTCTTCTGATAGATAGCAATGTATCGAAATGTGTGTACAGTTGGAGAATAAATCTTCAACTTTGACATGATACACGCACTCATTATCGTAATCAGATAAATATGGGTCGAAAACATGAATTTTCATTCCCATTTTTTTTGCTATTTCGGCTACTCCGCGTGCTATCCTACCATAGCCGAGAAGACCAAGATTTTTGCCTCTGAGCTCCGATCCTCTGAGCTCCTTCTTCGCCCAGAACCCTTTCCTCATCATTCGGTCTGATTTGATAATTAGTCTGTTGCTTGAAATTAGGTGTCCCATTGTCATCTCTACAACGGCGTTCGTCGAGGAACCCGGAGTATTACAAACAAGAACCGAATTCTCAGTAGCTCCTGTGAGATCGATATTATCTATGCCGACACCAGCTCTAATGATCATCGATAATGATGAATCCTTCCCTGTGTTAGCTTTGATCACCTCTGATGTAAGCTTAGTGGCGCTTCTTACGATAATTATGTCGAAATCAGAAATACAGCCCCCTAGCAACTCTTCCTTGGAATAATGTTCTTCCTCAACATGATGGCCTAATTCTTCGAGCTCCAACTTAGCATTCTTGTCTATGCCATCTGTAACTGCTATTCTCACGAGTATCCGAGTGCGGATAATTCAATGAAGTTTCCCAAAAGTAGTATTGATATTACCCCCCCTCTTCCCGAACTCAGATATCATGACATTTCAATTGCCCGAACTATCATACGATTACGATGCCCTAGAACCACATATTGACTCATTAACGATGGAAATTCACCACAGCAAACACCATGCGGGGTATACATCCAAACTAAACAATGCTATTTCTGGTACCGAAATGGAAGGAAAGACCATTCATGACCTGCTTATCAATCACAATGACAACCCTGCCGTGAGGAATAATGGCGGCGGATATTGGAATCACAAATTTTTCTGGGGCCTCATGTGTCCAGGCGGCGATGGCTCACCGGACTCCAATTTACTCAAGGCAATAGAAAGGGACTTTGGATCCTTCGATAATATGAAGACAGAATTTACCCAAGCTGCTATGACTAGGTTCGGAAGTGGTTGGGCTTGGCTCTGTGTCAATAAGAGCGGGGGACTTTTCATCTGCTCCACACCTAATCAGGATAACCCAATAATGGACAATTCAGGTACACCAATACTTGGGATAGATGTCTGGGAACATGCATATTACAAGAAGTACGGTCCTGGAAGAGGAGATTACATCAATGCATGGTGGAACGTTATTGACTGGCCGGCTGTAAATTCCCTCTACAATTCTTCTTCCGAATAACAGGCAATTTAGACATAGTTAGTATATGTTAGACCGGTTTGTTCTAAGCTGGTGATTGGCACCAAGCACTGGAAGTGCCCCAATGGACGGACTAGCTACTGGACTGCTAATCCTATTACTACCAGTAATACTGACCCTTCCACTCAGGTTTGGGTGGAAGTGGTGGGTAGGAATGGAGCCCGAACATGAACATTACCGAGAGAAAGTTAGGAGGGTTCTAGATTCTGGCATACCAATTAAGAGGTACAGAACAGAGCTTGACTCTGAGGCACGTAGATTACTGATCGATAAAGAAAGGCAATCCCGAATTGAATCCGATCTACTCAGACCGTTGGGGCCGCAACATTTCTTACTTCTACCAGCACTAATATTCTCTCCGCTTTTAGGAATATTCGCGTTCTTCGTGACGATAATCCTTCTCCCAATGTTCAGACCAATTGAATGGATATTGATAGACAAGGGCTTACTTTCGTATACTGCAAATGTCATACGAAAGGTGACTAGGTGGGAAATTATTGGGATACCAAGATTAGATGATGGAACGGGCACTCTAGACAGGGTCTTAGATTCTACACATAGAATGCCTATTACAGTATTTCTCGGCATTTTCGCGTACCTCATTGTATTGTATCTCCCGCTAGAGCCAAGACAAGTTATGGTACTAAGTGCGGTGTTTTACATCTTTTTAGTCTCCTTTATCTCTGTTATTAGGGCCGCAACGATGACGTCCTTAGTTTTCGCTGACCCAACTAAAAGGAGACTTATCCCCATGCACTCACTGGTAGATGACGCCCTAGGGCCATCCGTTGGAATCGGACTAGTTTTCTTATTATCTAGACAGTTAATATACGGAAGTCAACTTAGGTCCGGGGATTTACTAGGAGATCCTATCATATTCTCAATTTCAGTAATATTGGTCTTGTACACCGCTACCATCATTGGCGTGGCTGTAGAATTTGCATTTTTTGAGTCTCGTAGTGAAAGAATTAAATCTCTATTTCAACTTCAAATTGTAGAGAAACACGACCCTATGGTCTATCTATTTACTAGGCACTTGGGGACATTGAGAATTTCCCCCTTAATGACCATGAAGGAGTGGATAGATAGTAATGAGGAAATCTCTATAATTGATACAAAAGTTATGTCTGGATGATTATTCGCTCTCTTCTATCCTCTGCTTGGCCAGTTCGCGCATGTCTTCATGATGGACACCGTCCTCTATTGCTTCTTGATCGGACTCATCTACGATTTCTACACCCAATAATGTCTCGATTACATCCTCCATTGTGACAAGTCCCTCAGTCCCACCAAACTCGTCTTTTACTATAAGGATCTGAGACTTAGCTTCTAGGAGTATATCCAACGCCCTGTCTACAGAATCATCATGCTTGCAGATGTCCACAGGTCTTGAGATATCTGACATCCTTAAATCATAATCATCGACGGCAGCTTTTCTTAGAATTTCGCTTCTTAGAACTACTCCCCTTACATCGTCTATATTTCCACCCGTAACAGGCATCCTCCCATGAATCATTATTGGGATGTTCTGCAATACGTCCGATACCGTATCATCTGAGGAGACCGAAGTAACAACAACACGAGGGGTCATTATGTCACTGACTTTGATTTCTCTTAACCTTAGTAAGTTCTGAATTACTGCCTCCTCATCTTCTTCTATAACATCTGTTTCTTCTGCAATGTCTGCCAAAACAGAGAGCTCGTCTCTTGTTACAGTCTCCGTTTCTACTGCAGGAAGGAGAGATCTAGTAATTTCAATAGGCTTAACAATTATCCAGAGTGCGAACATCATCCCTTTCAATATCCTTGCGGATGGGACAGTCAGCCTTCTCCAATACAGTGCACCTATTGTCTTTGGCAGTATCTCACTAAGCACCAGAATTGCCAGTGTTAGTATTGCTGCGGCGACATGAACGATATCTCCGCCTCCAAATTGAGTCTGAACTTCTGCCCCAACACCAAGGGCGCCAACTGTGTGAGCGATGGTATTCAAGGTGAGAATCGCCGTAAGAGGTCTTTCAGGATCATCTTTCCACTGAGACCAAAGGTCACTAACTTTGGGATGGGTGTCCTTCAATGCCACAATATGGCCGTGGCTTGTGGACAATAGTACGGCTTCTAGTATACTGCATAAGAAAGAAGCCCCCAAGGCTAATCCAGAATATGCTAAAATAAGTGTGTAGTCGACCAATTATGTTTCCTCACATTCGAGCGAAAATTAAACATGCACCTGACACGAATGACTGCTCCTGTACCACTTACGACCGATTGCGACATAAATAGGTGACTGACCGCTAGCTATGTGTCGCCGGGAGATTATGTCACAATTTTCATGGCCTGGCCATACGTAAATGCACCTCTCCACCTAGGTCATGTTGCTGGAAACTGCTTACCAGCGGATATTCAATATCGGTACGAGCGAGCACGAGGGAGGCGGGTTCTAATGTGCAGTGGATCCGATGAGCATGGAACTCCAATCACAATTACAGCTGAGGAATTGGGGATATCCCCTCAGGAAGTCGTTGATAAATATCATGACCTAGCTTTGAAATCATTAAATCAACTAGGTTGTTCATGGGCCGACAACATTGACTCACGCGGTGTGGAGTACGGTGGTGCCCTTTACAATAGAACATCAGATGTGAGACATAAAGAGATAGTGCGTGAGGTATTTTCGCATTTATTGGAGTCAGATTTACTAGTAAAAAAAACGATGAAGCAGTATTGTTCAATTTCTAATGGTAATATCAGATTTTTACCGGACAGATATGTCGAGGGGACATGTCCAATTTGCTCAGAAGACGGCGCAAGGGGCGATCAATGTGATGAATGTGGGTCAACATACGAAGCCCACGAGCTGATTAACCCAATATCAAAATTGGACCCTGACGCATCAATAGAGATTAGAGACACCGATCATTTTTTCTTCAAACTTGATCTCTTTCAAACGAGCCTAGAAGAACATGCCAAATTAAGACAGAACACATGGAAGCCCAATGTTCGATCTATGACAAAAAATTGGCTAAACATGGGGTTACGACCAAGGGCAGTAACTAGGGATATTGATTGGGGAATAGAATTACCACTCAGTGGTGATGAATGGTCCTCAAAAAGAATCTACGTGTGGTTTGAAGCGGTACAAGGCTACTATTCCTGCGCAAGGATATGGTCTGAAAGATTCGCCTCTGAAAACAATCACCCAGATGGCGATTCAGCTTGGGAGAGGTGGTGGAAGACCGACGAAAATGGTAAATCGCCAAGACACATATATTTCATGGGTAAAGACAACATTCCCTTCCACACAGTGATTTGGCCATCTTTGATTATGGGAATGAATGCGTCTGATAACGACGGACAAATTACGCATGAAAAATTCCCTGGGGGGTTGGTTCTGGAAACAAATGTTTCTTCTAATGAATATCTGATGTTGCAAGGAGGGCAGTTTAGCAAGAGCAGGAAACACGCAGTCTGGCTTCCTTCGTTCCTAGATAGGTACGATCCTGATTGTCTCAGATATTACCTAACCATTAACATGCCCGAAACACACGACACCGACTTTAGGTGGGAAGATTTTGTTGAAAGGACCAATAATGAGTTGATTGGAACATATGGAAACTTCGTACACAGGGTAATGACCCTGGCCCATCGCTTGGATAGTGAAGGAGAAAATCCACTTTCTAAGTATGATTCACAAGAGGAATTCAACAATGAGATTGAGTCTTGTCAAAAACTATTGGATTCTGCAATCGAATCTATGGAAAGACAGAGATTCAAGGAAGCTTTGCGATCAATAATGGGAATCGCACAGATCGGTAATCAAGTCCTACAAAAGTCCACACCTTGGAAATACCTTCAGTCTGAGGAGTCCACCGACAAAGAAAGGTCACTTGCTGCTTTGGCATTTTCTTGGAGACTCTGCAGAACACTAGCAATATCTACTAGGCCATTTATGCCATTTCAATCCGATAGGCTGTGGAAAATGCTGGGAGAAAATAAGCAGCTAAATAACCTACTTTGGGACGACTCTCTGGACTTAACATCTCAACTTTGTTGGAACGGTGAACCACCAGAACCATTATTCAAAAGACTAGATTTAGAAGAAATTATCAGTCATGAGCTTTCTCTGGCTAATGATAATAATGATGACCCATCAGAGAAGGCCAGTAAAGGAGCTGATTACATAGAATTCGAAGATTTCATGAAAGTCGAAATGAAGACCGGGAAAATCATATCCGTGGAAGATCACCCTAACGCAGATAAGTTGTATGTAGTAACTATACAAGATTCACCCGATACTACAAGAACAGTGTGTGCGGGATTGAAGGAATATTATGAGCCTTCAGACTTAGTGGGACTGAACGTAGTCTTCGTTGCGAATTTAGAGCCTAGGAAACTTAGAGGAGTGATGTCTGAGGGGATGCTATTAGCAGCTGATGATGGAGATGGAAATGTGAGCATAGTCACTACTGTAGAAGATATAGGATCTGGCTCAAGAGTAAGATAACGAATTTAGTTTTCGTCCGGCCTGTCGAAGAAATCCCATTGAATCTCAGCTAATTCCTCATTGGAGCTAGCATTTGAGTAGGCTTCTAGCGGTAGCTTGTTCAACTCGAGAAAGGTATCCCCGTATGGCAGGCAGGAGAGAAGCGTTCTCGCTTGAGATTCCCTCCCTAGAATGAATAATGTTGATGCTAATGCCTCGGCAGTAGATAATCTACCAGGTTTTCCCCAAGAGACTGGATTTGCCGCCAATAACACTGGAAGAGTCCTTCCCTCTAGTCTTGTAAACTTCGAGATAGATTCCAAAGAATCCTCCAAACGTTTCCATGAACAGTCGAGAGCCACTATTGAACCACCCCTCAAAATGATATTTTTGTCATCTGGCCCGATTAGTTTACCGCTTGAAGGGTCCAACAAGAAGCCTCTCTTGGGAGCTCCACGTGTACTTTTGTGAAGAGTAGCGTACCCCTTTTTTGATATTCTTCTTGCACTACATTTCTTGGGGTCGTCCTGGTCCAGGTGGATAACGTGTAGAGGAATCTCCTCAGGGTTATTCCTTGGCGAGGAATTCATCTAATGCATCTCCTATGGTCATACCCCTGCCAGTAGGTGCTTTTACTGATCTCTCAGGCTCTGAAATGTTATTCTCAAACAGTGCTATATCCAAGGCCCGCTCAATTTTTTCCAGAATGGAATCTGCTGGTTGAACGCCAGCTTCAACTTTTTGAATTTCATTAAGGCGTAAATTTAGTCTCATGGCAAGGTCCCTAGAAGACCATCCTTTAGCCTCCCTCGCACGTTTAATGGATCTGTGGAAATTCGATATTACTTCTTTCTCCATCTTTGACATATTCCTAGTGTATGTCCTTTTCACCATGCTCCCAGACCTAGGTTTTGTTACTCTGGTTTTTCTCGCCTCAAGAACATTGAGGTTGTTAGATTCTATGCATCTGCTACAGCATCTGAGTCTAGTACCGGATATCTCCGAGAGAAGAGTGGAAACTCTTTCACTCCCACACATCTCACAAGTTCCCATATAACTCCCACTTGGCTATCAATCATATGGGTTGGGGTCATTTGAAATCAAATACCGCCTCCGCAGTTCATGACTGCTGGTTCTGATAGCAAGAGGTCAGAGGACTCGGCTCCACAACCAACGGTATCAAACCTACAAAAAGAAATTAGGGATTTATCCGAGACTGCACAGCAATTACTTACAGATAAGTTACTTTTGGAGAGCGAGGTTTCACAGGTTAAAAAAAGAGCTAGTAGGTTAGAAGAAGAGATTCGGAATCTAAGGTCGCCTCCCATGATTATAGGTCACCTCCAAGACTTGACCGAAGATGGAGCAATTGTTAGAAGTTCCAATGGGACTGTTTTCTTGGTATCCATAAACCCAAGAATCGATACTTCAAAACTCGTTTCTGGATCTAGGGTTGCCCTGAACCAGGATACCCTTTCCGTGATAGAAATTTTGCCTGATTCTTGGGACCCAATTGTTATCACATCCGAAATTATAGAGAAGCCTGAGGTATCATACGAAGATATAGGCGGATTAGCAGAACAGATTTCTGAAATCAGGGAAACCGTGGAGCTTTCGTTCACTAATAGTGACGATTTCAAAAGGTTCTCAATAGAACCACCAAAAGGTGTCCTTCTAACAGGCCCACCAGGTACAGGCAAGACAATGCTCGCCAAAGCAGTTGCTCACTCAACAAACGCAGTGTTTCTAGGATTGGTAGCCTCTGAACTTGCTCAGAAATACATCGGTGAAGGAGGACGCCTAGTAAGGGAGATTTTCGATCTGGCCAGAAAGAAGGCTCCGGCTATAGTCTTCATCGACGAATTAGATGCCATCGGGTCTAAGAGATTAGATGGTGCTACATCAGGCGACAGGGAGGTTCAGAGAACATTGATGCAACTACTGTCTGAGCTAGACGGGTTTGAGCCGTTAGAAGATGTCAAGATCATTGCTGCAACAAACAGGCCCGAGCTTCTCGATAGTGCCCTATTGAGGCCGGGCAGATTCGATAGAATCGTTGAGATTCCCCTTCCTGATGAAGATGCTAGGCTCTCGATTCTAAGAGTTCATACAAAGAATACCCCACTATCAAGTCAAATAAATTTGAAAGAAATTGCTTCAAAGACAGATGGCTTTAGTGGCGCAGAAATCAAATCTCTCGTTGTAGAGGCGGGGGTAAGTGCAATTTCGAACGGGAGGAAAAAAATATCCAAGTTAGATTTCTCAAAATCACTGGAAAGAGTCACAGATGGAAGATTGGGTGATGGCATCGACAACTCTTCGGGACTGTACGATTGATGGGCAATCCTAATTTCTTATCCACCATCCGGGTCCATGGGCGACACATTAGTTGAATGCGTACCGAACTTTAGTGAAGGCAGGGACGAGTCTATAATTAATGAAATCACACAATCAATATTGAAGGTCAGAGGAGTTACATTATTGGATGTCGATATTGGTTATGATTTCAATAGAACTGTGGTAACAATGGTGGGGGCACCTGAAGCAGTTCTAGAAGCCGCAATCACTTCTACGTCTGTTGCCGTCAGACTCATAGATATGAGGAAACATTCCGGAGAACACGCTAGAATGGGAGCTGTTGATGTTGTCCCATTTATACCAATTCAGAATTCCACGATGGAAGATTGTATTTCGCTGTCCGAGAGGTACGCAAAAATAGTATCGGACCGCTTTGGAATCCCAGTGTACCTGTATGCTAATTCCGCTAGGAGAATAGAAAGAAGGCGCTTACCAGATATCAGAAAAGGTGAATACGAGGGGCTTAAGGAAAAACTCTGCAAGGAAATTTGGAAACCAGATTACGGCCCATCGACCTTCCTACCAAAAACTGGAGCAATAGCTTCAGGTGCTAGGCAGGTTCTTATCGCATACAACATCAACCTCAATACTAATGATAAGAAACTGGCCAATATTATCGCTGGTAAGATTAGGACAAGTGGCACGATTTCCAAAGATTTGGATGGTAATATAATACTAGATAATGAAGGAAAACCTGTAAGGACACCGGGAATGTTTCAATCTTTGCAAGCCGCGGGTTGGATGTATGATGAGAATACCGCACAGGTCTCAATGAATCTTCTTGATCATACAGTCACGGGGTTGCATGAAGTCACCGATGCTGTGAGATTTGAGGCTGATTTATTGGGACTTGAAGCTACATCAAGTGAGTTGGTAGGACTAGTTCCCCTACAAGCGATGATTGAAGCGGGGAAACATTACAATGGAAACCCAGAAATCCACGATGAAAACATAATTTTACAAGAAGCGGTTAATGGCCTAGGCTTGAACGGAATAGAGGAGTTCGTACCAGCTAGATCGATAATTGAGTTGGCGATTGGTAGGTGATTTAGTGAATGTAGGGTATCAAGACGTATTAAGATCCATATCTTCGTCAAATCCCACTCCGGGAGGTGGCAGTGTATCAGCACTAATTCTTTCGCATGCACATTCCCTTGCAACGATGGTATCCAGATTTACCATAGGAAGGGACAAGTGGTCCGATGGACAAAATATTGCCGAGAAGATCATCTCTAAATCCGACGAAAATATTGAAACCTCACTAAGGCTAGCTAAGGAGGATGCTTTAGCTTTTGATTCTGTCATGAACTCATACAGATTGCCCAAAGATACTGATGAGCTAAAAAGAACAAGAAAAGAAGCAATATTAGACTCTACAATGAAGGCTGCGAGTGTTCCACTAGAGATAATGCGTGAAGCGTCAAGTCTTCTGGAGGACATTGTAGATCTTGCAAAATTTGGTAATCTAAACGCTTTAACAGACCTCCTTGGCTCAGCAGAATTGGCTCACACATCTTGCAAAATAGCATCATTTAACGTTAGGATAAATTTAGACTCAATTAACCCAGCTGATTTGAATGAAGATATAAACGCACAAGTGCTAGAATTGTCTTTAATATCACAGGAGAGGTTTGGATTAATTGAGCAAATAATCATGGAGAGGTTACAATGGAAATGAGTTTCTCTGAAATCGTTACAGCCGGTATTCCCGATATTCTCCCCGGTCCGAAACCGATAGATAGCACTGTACCCCATGCTCCCACTAGACCTCAAATTCTATCCATGAAAGAGAAAAAGCTGGCCTTGCAGAATGCTCTAAGATATTTTCCGAAAGCCTGGCATGCTGAGTTAGCTCCAGAGTTCCTTATGGAGCTAGAGGAGCTCGGTCACATATACATGCACAGATTCAGACCCGAGTATGAGATGTATGCTAGGCCAATATACGAGTATCCACATAAATGCCTATCCGCCGCTTCGATTATGTTGATGATTCAGAATAACCTCGATCCAGAAGTCGCCCAATTTCCACATGAGCTCGTAACATACGGCGGAAACGGCACAGTTTTCCAAAACTGGGCTCAATACCTGATAACTATGAGCCTCCTCTCTAAGATGACGGAAAATCAGACCTTAGTCATCAATTCTGGTCACCCACTGGGCTTATTTCCGTCCTCTCCAGACTCCCCACGGGCAGTCATATCCAATGGCATGGTTATCCCCAACCACTCATCACAGAATGACTATGAAAGGATGAATGCATTAGGTGTGACACAATTCGGACAGATGACTGCTGGATCGTACATGTACATAGGCCCTCAAGGTATAGTCCACGGCACCACCATTACGCTTCTTAATGCCGCTAGAAAATATTTGGATGTAGATCCGGGCTCAGACTTGTCCGGTATCCTGTTTATTACATCTGGACTTGGAGGAATGTCTGGTGCTCAGGCAAAAGCAGCAGTAATAGCAGGTGCTGTGTGCATTATTGCTGAGACGGATCCTTTCGCAGCTAGGAAAAGGTATGAACAGGGTTGGCTGTCTGAACTATACCAAGACATCGATGAAGTGATTCGGAGGTCCAAGGAAGCGAGGGAAACTGGGGAGGCAGTATCTATCGGTTTCATGGGTAACATCGTAGATTTACTGGAGGCGCTAATTCAAAATGGAATAACCCCAGATTTAGGGAGCGATCAAACCAGCCTGCACAATCCCTGGCTAGGTGGATATACCCCAGTGGGATACTCATTCGAAGAGTCAAAGTCCCTTTTGTCAGATGATCCTGAAACCTTCAAGAGGTCTGTCAAGCTCTCTTTGAAAAGACATGCGTCTGCTGTAAACACTCTATGTGACAAAGGAATGAAATTCTGGGACTATGGGAATGCATTCCTGTTGGAAGCTAGTCGTTCAGGAGCGGATATCTTGGATATTGAGGGGAATTTCAGATATCCCTCATACGTAGAAGATATCATGGGTCCGATGTGTTTCGATTATGGCTTTGGACCATTTAGATGGGTATGCACGTCCGGCAAACAAGAAGATCTTGATGCGACAGATGAGATAGCATCGTCGATTCTCTCCGAACTTCATAATAATTCACCTGATAGAATCAAACAGCAATATTCGGACAATCTGAGGTGGATTGAAGAAGCTCCTAGGAATAACCTTGTTGTCGGGAGTAAAGCAAGAATTCTCTACGCAGATTCTATCGGAAGGAAAAAGATAGCAGAGGCATTTAACGAGGGAATTAGAAACGGTACCATTTCTGCTCCTATTGTGCTGGGAAGGGATCACCATGATGTAAGTGGGACAGACAGTCCTTACAGAGAAACTGCGAATATCAAGGACGGTTCCATGTTTACCGCCGATATGGCAATTCAGAATTTTGCTGGCGACTCATTCAGAGGTGCTACTTGGGTCAGTCTGCACAATGGAGGTGGTGTTGGTTGGGGAGAGGTGATAAACGGTGGTTTCGGGATGATGATAGATGGTACCGATAGGTCTAGAAATTCTATAGAATCCATGATTCCATGGGATGTTGAGAATGGTGTGGCCAGAAGGTCATGGGCGAGGAATGATGAAGCTATGTGGACAATTAGAAGAGCCATGGAGGGCAACGCAGACCTAGATGTAACATTGCCTTTTCTAGTCGACGAAGAATTAATAGATAGCCTGTTTGTATCTCGATGAGTCTATTTGTAAGGGCCTTTACCGATTATCATGCGGGACATTGTATTGGATGGTGAATCGCTAAAAATCCGAGATGTTGTTGAAACCGGATTAGGAAGAACCACCGTCTACCTATCCAATAAAGCTAGGGAGAGAATGGAAGCCTCTAGATTGGGCATTGATCGCATCCTGGAGAGTGGTGAGACAACTTACGGAATAAATACAGGCTTTGGAGCGTTGTCCTCAGTATCTATAGACTCTGATAAATTAGAAGCTCTGCAAGCCAATCTAATCAGAAGTCACGCTTGTGGAATTGGGGAAGAGATGGAAAATAAACACACGCTGATGATGATGTTGATTAGGGCTAATACTCTATGTCGAGGTGATTCCGGGGCAAGGCCATTAATCGTGGATACCCTCATCTCAATGATAAATCACAAAATATGTCCTATCATTCCTAGGATAGGATCGCTTGGTGCTTCTGGCGATCTAGCTCCTTTGTCACATTTAGCCATGGGAATGATGGGAGAGGGATTCTGTTACATCATGAATAATGATGGGAATTGGATTAAAGTTCCGGCTCTAGATGCCCTGAAGAAATATTCCATCGAGCCTATTACTCCAGCTGCGAAAGAGGGTTTATCGCTAATAAATGGAACAAGCCAGATGTGTGCATTTATGTGCGAAGCGATTCACAACCTAGACATCCTTTGCTTCGCATCTGATGCATCCACGGCATGCACTGTGGAGGCCATTAGAGGGTCACACAAACCCTTTGATAGCAGGATTCACCATACACGTCCTCATCCCGGACAATCCGTTTCTGCAGCAAGGATTTCTTCACTTCTAGACAATTCTGAGATAATGATTTCACATCAGGACTGTGAAAGGGTTCAAGATGCATATTCTGTAAGATGCTCGCCCCAGGTCCATGGCCCTGTAATAGATATCCTCAAGGAATCAAGGAGGATTCTGAGGATTGAGATAAACAGCTCGACAGACAATCCTTTGATTTTCACAGATGGCGGGATAGAAGTCATTTCGGGAGGGAATTTCCACGGTCAATACATTGCTATTAATAGTGATTCCATGGCTGTTGCTTGTCATGAACTAGCTAGTATTTCTGAAAGAAGAATCAATCAGATCTTAGACCCTAAGTGGGGGGGGCATAGCCCGTTTCTGGCGAATGACCAAGGTTTGGAAAGTGGTTTAATGATAATTCAATATTCGTCAGCAGCAGTACTATCTGAACTCCACCTAATGGCGGGGTCTGCAACAATATCCAATGTACCCGTGAGTATGGGTAAGGAGGATCATGCATCCATGGGTGCAACCGGGTCATTCAGGACTATGAATTCGACTAGGCTTCTTTCAAATGTAATCGCAAATGAGTTGATTTGTGCTTGTGAAGCGTTAGAAAGGATCTCTGAAAAACCAGGTTCAGGTGTTGCTAAGATAAGGGATTGGGTAAGGGAGATTGTTCGTCCATTAACCGGTGACCGTCAGCTATCAGATGACACTAGGAATCTATCTAGGGCGATCCTGGAAGGCGGTTTAACCGGAATATTCGAGTGATCATATGCAGGAAAAACTCCATTTGAAACAGCATCCGGGCATAGACCCCCCTAGTTTTACAACTAAGATTTCAGAGGTTGGAGACGGAGTAGTGTATTTGGAAGATTCATACTGTTACCCAAGAGGGGGTGGACAACCGGGCGACAGGGGGACAATTTCGAAAAATGGATTTATTTCAAAAATGAACGAAGTCCTTCCTGGCGAGAAGATAATTCACCCAGTAGATAATTCTGACATATTTCAAAAAGGAGACCTTGTAAAATGTGAGATAGACCGTCTTTGGCGTAACAAAAATACAGTTATGCACACAGCACAACATGTATTTTCAGCCATCGCAAATGATATGTATGGAGCAGAAACTGTAGGTAACCAAATCAGTGAAAATACTACAAGAATAGATCTTTGGTTTCCAGATAGAGACGCGTTTGATTCCTCGGACATTCTTAACCAAGTGAATTCAATATTCAAGAATGGCGCGGATGTATTGATTCATGAATGGTCAAGGGAGGAGATATTGTCTCACGAGAATATGAGGCATACAAAATTTCTTGACAGGATACCTGCCACTGTAGATGTCCTGAGAGTAGTGGAGATAGAAGGTATTGATTTGTGTCCTTGTGGCGGGACACATGTTTCTAATGTTAGAGAAATACCCTCGATCGATATAGAAAGCGTTCGATCCAAGGGGTCAGGGAAACTAAGAATCACCTATAGTTGAAAAATTAGCTTAATAGGTATCAAGTTACTGGTGGGCTCGGCAGGAATTGAACCTGCGATCTTCGCCATGTCAAGGCGACGTCATAACCCCTAGACCACGAGCCCAGTGTTTGTCGGAATGTGTCCTACTCAAAGAACCATTGCATGATCAGGAAATAATTTTAGAAATTTTTCCTGAGCATTGTTTTTGGCTACAATAACCGTAAGCCCTGGTTCTTCCGTTTTTCATAACTTCTTTTTGGCAATTTGCTATTATGCCATATTTTTTACACGTCATACAAAACCCACTTACGCTGGCTGTCATATGATATTCCCTGTATTCTGAAGTGAGGTGTCAGATATGGGGGTTTTGGTCTATTAACGCAATTATTCCAAAAAACGTTATACTGCTCTAATATTGGTTTAATATATGGAATATTTTATTCTGATAACCTAGATTATCAGTTCAACGTGGTGCCTCAAATATTTGAAAATGATCAATATTCAGAATGGTATGCCATTCAAGCTATTGAATTATCATTTTGATAATATATATCTAGTAATTATACAATATTAATTATGACTCTATGTTTATGATTTTACAATAAAGCCGTTACATATTGTCTGAGAGATTGGATTCATCCCAGGGCTTTGGCACCAGCCCTCTACTGATTTTGTGTTAAGTATGTTCAATGATGCGTCCCCACCTTCTCTTAGACTCCCACATTCAGGAGGACCTCCATTCGAGAATGTGGTAGCTGGATTACGCGTGCTAGCCACCAAAGCAGCAATAGGATCGATGCCACATCTGTGAGTAGCTAACGAACCAACAAAAGGCATGGAGATAGAATTACAGTTTGGGTTAAAATCTGAAGCGATTGAAAATGCCCATGAATTTTCTAAGCACGACATCATTGGAGGGAAGTCTGATGCCCCTAATACATATTGAGTCCCGGGTAGGAAGGTCTGCATCACACCGGATGCATCAGCTTTTGATCGGGCATCATCATTTGAGCAGGCTACATGATCTGCACTGACGCATCCGATATCAGCTGCCATAGCAAGACCATTAGAATCTACGAATTCATCAACATGCGCTCTGGGACTCAATCCCATTTCTCTAGATGCTAACAATATCTCCTTTGATTCATCTACTGTGAACCAACCTGGCTCACAGAATACATCTGCCCATCGCGCGATATCCAGCTTACAAACTTCGGGCAATTGTTTGTATATCAGCTCGTCAATATAATCCTCTCTAGTAGTATTCGATGGAAAATCATGGGCACCCAACCATGTTGGGTAGACATTACAATTAGACATACTATTCACTACTTTGTATGCACGTAATATCGCTATCTCAGACTCCAGATTTAGCCCATATCCACTCTTAGCTTCCAGAGTGGTTGTACCTAACATCAACGCTTTCTTGGCATTTATGGCACCGATATTGATTAATTCGTCTAGCGTACACTCCCTCGTGCTTCTAACTGTTTTTGATATTCCACCTCCCATTTTGGAGATTTCTGAATAACTCATACCACTTTGCCTTAGGGCCATTTCGTTACTCCTGTCCCCGCTCCAAATCAAATGTGTATGAGAGTCAACAAAACCGGGTATTATGGCATTCCCTTTGGCATTAACAACGGAAATTCCGTCAGATATTTGTTTTGATTCTTCCCAAGAGGGGCAAAATTCTGATATCAACTCATCAGAGTCTGCGATTTTCAGCACCTTTCCATCCCCCATGAGTACCCCCCTCCCCTTCTCGTATACATTGAGTTCTTTGTCAGACATTTCGTGTCCTTTCAATGGCTCAGACAGGTCCCCATGGGACAAATGAGCAAGCTCTCCAGCATTGACTACGAGGGTTCGCACGCCACCGCACAGTAGTGATGCTTGAAAGCACTACCCTACTACGGTCACCATGACAGGCGTCATTCTGGGGGTTGAAAGCACGGCACATACCCTTTCGTTGGGATTTGTTGGAGAGGATGGCACACTATTCTCGTCAGAATCCGCATTATTCAAGCCCGAGGAAGGGGGTATTCACCCAAGAGAAGCCGCGGATCACCACTCAATCAAAGCGCCGGAATTAATTTCAAGACTATTGTCGAGAGAGGATTTCAACCAAGACGATGTTGTCGCAGTATCATTTAGCCAAGGACCGGGGCTCGGTCCATGCCTAAGAATAGGGGCATCGGTAGCTAGGTCGCTCTCATCAATCTGGAATGTTCCGTTGGTTGGTGTAAATCATTGTGTTGCTCACATTGAAATTGGTAGAAATCAGACCGGTTGCGATGATCCAGTTTTGTTATATGCTAGTGGTGGAAACACACAGGTTATTGCACGTGCTGGAGACAGGTATAGGGTTTTAGGAGAGACTCTAGACATAGGAATCGGGAATATGCTAGATAAATTTGCAAGGGAACACGACATTCCTTTCCCTGGTGGGCCAGAAATAGAGAAGCTGTCAAATGACTGGAAAAATCGTAGATTGGGTACCAATGAAAATCTGATAAATCTGCCTTATGGTGTACACGGAACTGATTTAGCATTTTCAGGCTTGTTAACGTCTGCTATATCACACTCCAGAGAACTACCACTAGATCAGGTTTGCTATTCACTACAGGAGCATTCATTCTCTAGTTGCATAGAGGTGGCTGAAAGAGCGATGGCACATACAGGGAAGAGGGAGTTACTGTTGGGGGGAGGGGTGGCTTGTAACGCTCGACTTAGGGAAATGAGTAGAATTATGTGCGAGGAAAGGGGGGGAGAAGCGTTTTGGCCAGAAAAACAATACTGCATTGATAATGGCACAATGATAGCTGAATTAGGAAGGAAAGAGCTACAATCTGGTAGAATAACAAAACTTTCTGACAGCGGCATAGACCCATCAATGAGAACTGACTCTTCTGTAATTGCTTGGAGTTGAGTACCAAGTCTTATGAGAGTCCTTCTAGGCGGAGGGTTGGAGACAGCTAAAGTGCAGAGGAGGAGGAAGGCGAAATCTAAGCCTCGAGATGTGTTCAGTAACACTACCCAAAACCAGAGGAAACAAGCTCCGAAAAATCAGGCCGTACCACCCGTTGAACCAAAAAAACCGGTCCCTAAATTACCTCCTTCTAAACCGGTCAGCAGACCTAAACCTGCGGGCAAACCAGTTGAAAATCCTGAAATTCCATTGACGGAGGAAACCAAAGAATCCAATCTAGAAAAGGAGATAATTGAAAATCAAATACTGGGCGATTCAAGGAAATCAATCGGGCTAAGGGTAAAAGAAATTTCACCGGAGCCAGAAGTCAAAGAAAGCGGTACAAGTAAGCGTGCTCAAGATATTATTGACAAGAGTAAGGCTAGGGCGATGGAGTCTCTGGTAAAAAAGGCAGTAGAGAATGTAGAGGTTACCCCTAATACAGCGGTTATTTCGAAGAAGAAAAACCGGAAGGCAAAAACATCATTTCAACCTGCAGAGAGGAAAAAAAGGCTCGACAGAAGTAGGCACATGGAATACAAATATGAGGTAAGAAAGCTTTTGGTAGATCTCGATATTGATGAAGAGCACCGTTCCAGCATATTAGGAACAGTTTGGGCAAAAGGGGAACGCCAGACCGTTACTGATGCCAAGGAATATCTAAGTTCGAAACTTTCAGAGGGAGTATTAGATGACTCCCAAATAGAAGCATTATACAAGGTAGTCGATAGTTATACAATACGCAGATAATCGCGCAGAAATACAGACCCCCCAAGGGTAATACGAAAAGCCAAAACCTTCTGAGAGCTTTAATGGATGGTTTAGGGGAACCAGGTAAACCTCCGTATACCAGAGGTATTTACCCCGATATGTACAAGAGTAAGCTTTGGACTATGAGGCAATACGCCGGTTTCTCCACTTCGGAGGAAACCAATAAAAGATTCAAAATGTTGCTAGATCAAGGACAAACCGGCCTGTCCGTCGCCTTTGACCTCCCAACACAATTAGGCTTGGATTCTGATAACCCAAGATCGCTTGGAGAAGTTGGAAAGGTTGGAGTACCCATAGATACCATAGAAGATATGCGAGGGCTGTTTCAGGGCATTGATTTGTCAATGGTTTCGACATCAATGACCATAAACGCGCCTGCCACGATACTATTGGCCCTTTACGTGGCAATTGCAGATGAACAGGGCGTAGATAGAAAAGATCTCAGGGGCACAGTGCAGAATGACATATTGAAGGAGTATATAGCACGAGGGCTCTACATCTACCCGCCCGAAGCCTCAATGAGGCTCACTAGGGATCTGATGAGCTGGTGTACGGAAAACACACCGTTGTGGAATACAATCTCTGTAAGTGGATATCATATGAGAGAAGCAGGCTGTACGGCTGTTCAAGAGGTTGCACTGACTGTCTTGAACGGACTTGAATATGTCAGAAACGCTACAGGTGCAGGGATGGATGTTGATGATTTCGCGCCTAGGATATCATTCTTTTTCGCTTGTCAGAATAATATTTTGGAAGAAGTTTCGAAATTTAGAGCTGCAAGAAGAGTTTGGTACGATGTAATGACTGAGAGATTCTCACCTAAAAATCCCAAATCTTGCATGTTGAGGTTCCATACACAGACGGCTGGGGCCACACTAACAGCTCAGCAGCCATCCAATAATATCGTAAGAGTTGCTTACCAAGCACTTTCATCTGTCCTAGGAGGGACCCAGTCATTACATACTAACAGCTTTGACGAGGCAATTGGTCTACCAACAGACGAGGCAGTTACCATAGCACTTAGAACCCAGCAAATTCTGGCATTAGAGACGGGGATTGCAGATCATGTGGACCCATTTGCAGGTTCATACTTAATCGAGGAGATGACCTCGAAAATTTATGAGGACTCTATGGAATTAATCAACAAGATAGAATCCGAAGGGGGAGCTCTCACCGCAGTCAGGTCGGGTACACAGCAAAGGATGATCCATGAAAGTGCGTGGGAGCACTTGAATTCCGTAGAGAGTGGAACATTAAGTGTGGTTGGCGTAAATGTAAACAATATCGTGGATGAGAGTCCTGTTGAAGGTCAGATACTTGATCAGGATTTAGCAGTCAAACAAGTTGATTTTCTTAATTCGATAAAGAATTCCAGAAATGAGGATATAGCCAGGAGCGCTCTGGAAAAATTATCAAGGGCCTGTAAAACCGAGGAAAACCTAATGGAACATATCATAGATGCTGTGAAATCTTATTGTAGTATTGGGGAAATCAACTCTGTGCTTACGGAATGCTTCGGTACATGGGTATCACCGAGTGGTGTTTAGATGACGAGAATAGATCATATAGGAATTGCGACGAAATCAATCGATTCTGCTTTGCCATTTTGGAAGGCATTGGGATTCAAAGTATCTGGTGGAGGGATTGTGAAAGAACAGGGGGTAGAAGTCAGATATATGCAAAATATGTCAGATACCAGGATCGAACTACTAGAACCGACAGGGTCTGATACACCAGTTGGAAGGTTCATAGAACGGAGAGGGGAAGGGATACAACAGCTTGCTATATCCGTGCCGGATATCGAGGAAACGATAAAAAAATTAACAAAAATGGGCGTTATTATGATAAATTCTGAACCACAAGTCGGTCATGGAGGGAATAGAATAGCATTCGTACACCCGTCATCTTCGGGCGGGGTTCTCATAGAATTAGTGGAGAGCCCTTGAAAATCATCAAAAGGAGAAATATAGTCGGAGGTTCATGATTACCTCTGTTGCTAGTGTTACAGGGTCTGAATCCAGAACAACAGAAGTAATGATGGCAGAGGTTGATTACCTCTCCTCTACCCTAAGCATATTGAGGGACTCAGACGTCATTACCAATGACGAGTTTCTTGAAGCAGGGGCCATTCAAGGGGGATTGAGCCTACTATCGGCCATGATTTCAAACGGTGCTGATGATTCTGAAGTCAACGTTCAGATTCTGTCTTTAAAGCGAAGAGCTGAGGAATTATGCGAAAGACACCCAGACATAGACACAAAGATCGAGAGTCGAAGGTGACCTACTTCCATAGTTCCTTTGTAACGGGAAATACATCATTGCAATATTCATAAACTTCGGAATAATATTCTCTTATTGAACTCTCCAATTCCGGCATATTTTCTACCATTGATTTCGTCTTATTGACGCGTACCTTGGTAAATTCAAAATTCTCATCTATACCAAAAAACTCTGAGATCTTGCTTACTTGATCTCTCTCGAACATGTTTTCGTATACTCCAACATACACGTCATTAGGGTTAAATGTTGCATAGACATTGTTGAGCGTCTGATCATACATTGTTCTGATTTTACAGTGTTCCGTAGTATAATATCCCTCTAAGGCCGTACGGAAGTTGGTTTCGCCAAATTTGATTCCTTCTTTGAAATATCTTCTATCTAGGTTGTATCTCACTGCACTTTTTATCCTGTCTATTGGGTTTCTTATCAGCAATAATGCCTTACAAGATACGCCTTTATCTTCGAAGTTACTGATAATAGAAGCCATCCTAGATTTTGACAATGCACTATATGAGGGGGTTATGTCGCCAGTAATTGATACTTCCCCACGGTAAAGTGAATTAAAATATTCATAATATGCATTTTCATTAGTCTGCATAATGTACCTTTTCATTCTTTTACTCTGAAAGGTTCGTCCAATGAACCCAGGCTTATTTTCGAGATTGTATTTCAGGAGTGGTACATCTACTGCATCCCATATGTGATATTCCTTGTCAAACCCTCCATCAAAATATCTAGATTGCTTCAGATAATCGTATATCCAAGTGGTTCCGCATTTCTGGAAGCCAAGACCCAAAATAAAAACACGATCAAATGAATCACCTCCAGTAGACATCAGACTGGCTATCAGCATCTACTATTTGAATTAAGATATAATACTAGGATATTACCTGAGTAATATTTATTTGCACTAGATATTCCGAAAAATTATGCCTAAGGTTAGTTTGGACATGCCAAACGAAATATTGACTGATTTGAAGAAACACGTCGGGGATGAAAAGAAGTTTGTCAGCGTGGCAGATGCAATTAGGACAGCCTGCAGGAAATTATTGGATCAGCTTGACAGTATAGATAAGATGCACGGAAGAGGTGAGTAGGTTGGTAACCGAGGATGAGGCAAAGAAGGCAATAGAGACAGTGGTTCGATACGTAGAGTCAATAGAAGGACCACTGAGGGAAGGTCTGGTTGGCACGCCTGATAGAGTCATAAAATCATACGAGGAGATATATTCAGGATATTCAGCGGATACTCGTAAAATTCTCGATTCAACATTCAACAGTGAGAACTATGATGGTATAGTTTTACTCAGGGATATTGAGTTCCATAGCACCTGCGAGCACCATCTGCAACCATTCAGTGGTACAGCCCATATAGCATATATACCAGTAGAAAGGATTGTCGGAATTAGCAAATTAGCAAGGTTGCTAGATGCCCATTCCAAGAGGCTCCAGAATCAAGAGAGGATAACTAGCTCAATTGCAGATGATCTCGTTGAGCACTTGAATCCATTGGGATGTGCGGTAATTGTTGAAGCTAAGCACGGGTGTATGAGGTGCAGGGGGGTCTTGAAACAGAATGCCAAAATGACAACCAGTACAATGAGAGGAGTGTTTTTCGATAACGCTGAGGCCCGTGGAGAGTTGTTTCAACTCATCAATGGCGGAAATAATGGGTGATTATTTGGCTGTTTATCCAATTGTGGAGATTTTTCATTCGGTACAAGGTGAAGGTTTCCATGCTGGAATTCCACACGTCTTTATTAGGTTCGGAAATTGTAATCTGAGATGCGAGTGGTGTGATACAGATTTTCTTACATTCAAGGAAATGGAAGTAAACGACATAGTCGAAGAGGTGCTATCTTTCGGATGTAACAGGGTAATATTCACGGGAGGAGAGCCGGCAATACAAGATTTGAGTACCATAGGAATGGAGCTGAAAAAGCACAATATTTCGTTATCCATAGAAACCAATGGAACAATAATAGTAGATCCAATAATAGACTGGATTTGCGTAAGCCCCAAAGATCAGATGTACCCAAATGTCTCAATAAAACAAGTAGTAGGTGATGAGTTGAAAGTTGTTTACTGTGGCCAGGACCTATCGATGTATGACACACTAAAGAGTGGATTCAATCACCACTTTATACAACCATGTTACATGGAAGAGGAAAGTGTGGAGGAGAATGGTAGATCTTTCCAACTGGCAGAAAAAATAGTGAAGGAGAACGAAGGTTGGAGACTAAGCCTCCAGACTCACAAGTGGATGGGGGTTTTGTGATGGGATCTAGAGCAGTCATGGCTTTGTCTGGCGGGATGGACTCGACCTCGTTACTCCTCAGGTTGCTAAGGGATGGGTACAATGTCACCTGTGTGAGTTATGAGTACGGTCAGAAGCACTCGATTGAAATTGAAAGGGCTAAAGAAAATATCCAAAGACTGCAATCAAAGGGATTGGGAGTTAAACATAAGATCATAGATTTGAGTTCTGCCATGGGAACATTCCACTCAGCCCTAACAAAACAAAATTACGAGGTACCTGAAGGACATTATGAAGAAATTCAAATGAAGCAAACAGTAGTCCCAAACAGAAATGCGATATTCTCTTCCATATTGTATGGAATGGCATTGAGCATCTCCCAATCAGAGGATACAGATGTAATCGTGGCTTTGGGCGTGCATAGTGGGGATCATGCTATTTATCCAGACTGTAGGCCTGAATTCTACAAAGCGCTATCACATGCCTTTTCTATAGGAAATTGGGAATCGGAAAGGGTTTCTTTTGAATTACCATACATAAGTGGTGATAAGTCTACAATCTTGAGAGACGCTTTAAAATCTTGTAAGGTTCTACATTTAGATTTTGACGCAATTATGGGAAGTACGATTACTTCTTACAACCCGGATAGACTTGGGAGATCAAGTGGTAAATCTGGTTCGGATGTTGAAAGAATCCTAGCGTTCTATGATATAGGTCGCATAGATCCAATAGAGTATGTTGATTCGTGGGAGAAGGTGTTGGCAAACGCATTGGAATTGAAGGAGGAGATTAGACATGAGCATCATCGATAAAGACGAAGAATGGAAAGAGAAGCTAAGTCCCCTAGCGTATAATGTAACCAGACTAGGGGGTACAGAAAGGCCATTCTCGGGGAAACACTATCTCGAAGAAAGGGACGGTAACTACCACTGCATCTGTTGCAATCACCTTCTATTCACATCTGAAATGAAGTACAATTCTGGTTGCGGTTGGCCTGCATTCCACACTGAACATGAAAATGCTGGGATCATACGAATTGTCGACCTAAGTCACGGAATGTCCAGAATAGAGGTCAGATGTGGAAATTGCGAAGCTCATCTAGGTCATGTTTTCGAGGATGGACCAAGAGAGCACGGTGGTGAGAGATACTGTATAAATTCTGTTTGTTTAGATTTTATCATGGAGGGAGCGGATGGCTAAGTATTATTCAAAAAAGAAATATGGGCATGAAAGAGGCCTATCGGCTGCATTTAGACAGTGGAGTGCGGAAAGCCACTGCAGATTCATACATGGATATTCGTTAGAGTTTGAGTTTGTCTTTGGAGCTCATGAGTTAGATGAAAATAATTGGGTAGTAGATTTTGGAGGTTTGAAGGAATTGGAATTGTGGCTCAGACAAAATTTCGATCACAAGACATTAGTAGCGTTTGATGACCCTATGTATTCTGCATTCGAAGATATGCATGAAAAGGGAATAATCAATATGGTTTCTGTCAAATCTACAGGGTGTGAGATGTTTGCAAATATGGCTATGGAATACGCCAGTGATATGATTCGAGACCTCTACGGGGGTAGGTGCTGGGTGGAAAGCGTATCTGTCCGTGAACATGGCTCTAACAGTGCCATTTGTCGAAGGGAATAGTGAAGACCGATACTAGTCATGATAGGTGAAGCATTACTCATGACCATAGTGAGAAAACATTCCATTCATTAGTGTCATCAACTTATTGGGTACAGGTGCTAAATATACTCTCCCAGTTCCTCGAATTACGTTAACAAAGCCTTCTCCACCAGCAATCTTTGAAAGGGCTCCCTTTCCCAACATTTGAGTAGTAAATTGTAAAGAAGCATCCCTTGCTACCGCAAAACTTCCATCTACAGTCAGAGTATCATTCTCTAGATGAATTTCCTGTAAAGGACCTTGTGAATATACAACAACATTACCTTCACCTTTTACTGATGTCTGGAAGAACCCCTCTCCCCCCGCAATCATAGACATCCCCTTGTTTCGGAATATTCCCACCTCAATATCCATATCTGAACAAATGTAAGCACCCTGATCTAGAATCATCTCGCCTTCGATTTCTAGAATATGATATTCACCTAGTGTTGGGGGTCCAAAATAAACTTCTCCCTTGCCTTGGTACGTTGGCCTGAATATATCTTCCCCTGAAACCATAGATTTGAGGAATCCACCGACGCTTGGGGCTTTAGTTTGCATCTCAATATCTCCTTGCATGTAATGTAATGCTCCTGATTCAGAACGAATACTGTCTCCATTCAAGGTCACCTTAACCAACTTCATACCCTCAGTATCTATAATCTCAATATCAGCCATATTACCCGTATTCAGATAGTGTTGATTAAATTTATTCCTGCATTATATCAAACACACGCACCGAGCGTTTTTTGATACATTCGTCTGATTATACTCATTTGTCGAAGATGTCATACATGGAACCCCACACTGACAGGCGTGGGGAATCCGGAACCGGTAACCAGAACTAATTCTATGCTGATACCTAGTATTGCTTTAGGATATGTCCCATTTGTGATTATTGTATTGTACAGTTCTCCTGATGAAACATTGCCTAAATTTAATTTTTTTATATTTAGTGGCATGTGTCTAATACCACTATTACCAATATATTCGTTTTATCTTTTCCAGTTAATTTGGCAGGGAAGAGAAGATAAAACTCTCACCACACCCTTTGTAATATTCTATATTCTATCGTTCCTAGTTCCATTCTTTTGGTTACTAATGTATGCTTGGTTTGCAATCAATTTCAACGGGATAGTGTAAGGCCGTATTTTCGTAGCGAGTGATTCGACCGGTTGCAAGCCCTTTGACTGACAGTTCTCCTGAAATTTAACCCTTCCAAAATACCAAAGGTGTCTCAATTTCAACACCAAGCCTTTTCGACCACTTTTTGGCAATCTCGTTCCTCTCGTTATCGTTTAGAAATGTATGATGATCAAGTTGGATGGAGATATCGCCATGCGATACAATGAAGTTATTGAAATCAGGCCTGACGGCCCCGTCTGACCCAGGAGAAAAGTTACAACGAATCCTACTCTTTTTTGACAATGTGATTTCATTAACAAAATTAATGTCACCAATCAAATCTTCATCAGTTGCATCGAGTATAACATTGACTTCTGCTAGATACTTATCACGGCGATTAAAGTATACATTGACCTCATACTCGACATAATCATCGGGATTCACCATCTCACCCAAGGATGCTCTCAGTCCAGCGATTCCAATCATCGTCGCGATTACTCCACCCGGAAAAATACAACACAAAGTGATGAGGATCGGAACTTCACTATCCGGGCCGAATAAAGCAACAAATCCCAATATTATGAAAAGAGGGCCGATAATAATCCAAGGTGTAAAGAAAACTGTCGAAAGTGAATTGCCGACAATATTTCGTCCACCTTCATGATATGTATACTCTCTCAAAATCTCGAATTGCTGGGATATATTTCCATTCACCAACCCCTTTAGTAGAGTCTCCTTCGCCGGATTCTTCCTGACATGATTCTCTATCAATCCCATTCTAATAAATCCTAATATTTACTGGAATTAAGGTTTATCCCGACGGTATAATCCCAACCATATGTTACGCCCGTACCATGAAGAACCCCCTGGTAATACGGAGGTACATGGAGCACACCCTGGCCATGCAAATAGTAGGTGGCGTAGCGCTACTTATAGGACTGAGAATGAACATTGACCCGGTGGGATTCAACAAGAATATCTTCGGAGACGTCGAAGGCATCG
>TARA_B100001115_G_scaffold185111_1_pt1 | contig 44822 bp, 24 predicted proteins | sample TARA_B100001115 | Tara Oceans TARA_B100001115 (sample SAMEA2622652) | marine metagenome | biome: marine biome (ENVO:00000447); feature: surface water layer (ENVO:00002042); material: "saline water (ENVO:00002010), including plankton (ENVO:xxxxxxxx)" | depth 5 m | reverse complement strand
TTCCACATCTCCGGGGCTATCCCCGGGGACTACAATGTGGTTGTCACACTGGAGTCTGGTCAGGAGGTCGAGGTGGGATCTCAATTCTCTATACAAAGAACCCAAACCCCAGAAACAAGGACCATAGAAGTCGAGGGAATCTCAGTGAGCGCTGTGTTCTCAGACGAGGACGGTTCTCCAGTTACTGGCACCGCCGTTTTGACTGATCCATCATCACAAAACGCTCTCCCAACTACTGAATGTGCGGTTTCAACATCTGCCCCATGCTACGTTTCAATCGACCTATCAGGGGCCTTGAATATAGCTCCGATTCCATCGTCGCCCCACATACTGTCATTTGATGCAGACTCGGATGGCTTCTATGATCTGACTGTCGACATTCTCCCACAAGACGCCATCTCAGGTGCTGTCACTCTGGATGCAACTGTCCCAAAAACTTACGATTTACATGTAACCCTGGTCGCCGAGGACGGAAGTCATGTCCCAGAGCTCGATCTGAGTCTGAGGGGGGCACTCGACTCTGAGGTTTATGACCTCACCTTCGACAATGATTCGCATACATACGCAGCCGAATTATTACCAGGGGTATACCTTCTCAACCATACATACGAGGGTACCCAGATATGGGAGCGTATCACGATATCAGAAGACCTGCATCTGACGTCGAACTTCAGAGTCAGCTCGCAATTGAATGGTACTGTTTACACTTCTGACGATGATGACCAGCCCGCGCCCGAGGACTACGTTCAATTTGCTAAGGTCACAGCCAGATGGGATGGATTCGAAGTATCGACGACTTCGGATGAGGAAGGGGAATACCAGTTTACACTACCAGTAGGAGAAAATGTGACGATAACCTCAACAGTCGGCCTAGGTAACCTCGTCGACGGCAAAGTCATTTTCACTACCGAAAATAACCCACCGCTGGATCTCGTGACAAGAAAAGGATACATCTACGAAGGATACGTCTCCGTGAACAGAGTCAATTACCTCTACAACGATGGTTTGGTTGGATGGGAACCCCTCACAGTCATTGCGGAAAACAATACAACTGAGGTCACATGGACAGCAAGAGTCAACGAAATTGGTGGCTTTGAAATCGCTTTACCAACCGGACAGTGGACGGTCTCGTTGGAGGGAACCGATATGGACGCCTCAACAACCCAGACTGTCAGAGACACGCCAATTGAACTGACCTTATTCCCAGAGAACAGCACCCTCGACGTGTTCGCGTTCATAGACAATACCAGAGACGGATCTACACTAAACGGAACAGGCGTCTCAGTGGACTTCAGGATAGTCTCGTCATCCCCCGATGGCATCGATCTGAACTTTTCAACCACTTCAAGTGGTGATTCATCGGTGTCCTTGGAGCCGGGAAGCTATACCATCGAAACATCGGTACTCACACCTGACAGCACACTATTCGGCACACGCATCCTGACGGGCACCACCACACTTCAGGTCCCACTCGAACAAACTTCGTTAATCAGGGAAATAGGGTTCGACCCAGAGGGCGTTGTCAATGTTTCAATTGTCGACCAGCTATTGTCACCTATCCCAGGATTGGATGTGAAATTCAGGAACCTGGATCGGGTGCCTACGATTGTAACCTCACTGGTAACAGACGAAAACGGGGAAATCCTCGCATTCCTGCCAGAAGGCAGAACACTACTTGAGATCGATGGGTACTCGCCGGGCGACAACACAATCCTTGGAGCCAGAGCTATGATCAACATATCAGCAGGAGGCCCACGAACGACAGAATTGATCGAATTGACAGAGATGTCCACGCTCAACATCACCCTGCTGGACAGTTATACCTCGAGCGGCATACCAGGTCAGATGATCCAGATACGATCTGATGACGGACTCGGAGTATTCAAGATGCCCGTCACCGACACCAACGGCTTCACGACTCAATCCATAGTTGCCGGCAATTGGAGTGTAAGTCACGACGAAGAATCGGATGGCGTCCGAATCCTAGTAGGAGACAAAAACATCGGAAATATAATTCCGGGCGAATTCGCTGATGTTACCCTGATTGCCGACAAAGAAATCAAACTTTCTGGCAAGGTATTCTGGGATTTCGACAAGGACAACAACGCCGATGTTGCTGAGGGCGTATCCAATGCCACAGTGCACGTGACATTCGGCGAGGAATCGATCGAAATACAAACTAATGACAATGGCCAATACGAGACATTGGTGCCCTCAAACACCACAGTGGAAGTCTCTGCATCCAAAGACGGATTCACCCCTGTAACTGAGAACCTTACTATTCTCGACACCCCCTCGGATCTGGATTTGAAACTGAGTGCAGGCACCGTGACAGCATCGGGTTCTATTTCATATCTAGGCGGGCAAATTAACCCTGAGTGGATTAGTGACCTAGAAATCAAGCTCGTACCAAGAGAAGGTTTCGCCATGCCGACCGTCACGGTCGAATTGGACGATTCAGACCAATGGGATGGAACTTGGTCAGTTAATCTAGAACCCGGTAGATATGTCCTACAGGTCAGAGACACATCCAGAAATCTAGTCGCCTTCAGCGAGATTTTCGCAGATCTTGTCAATGGTGGCCAGGCAGATGTAGATCTCACGACCGGAGGGTGGCTGGTCATGTCCGGCTCATGGATAGACTATGAGGGTGGTCTGCATACCTTATCCTCCGATGACCTCGATCTGCAGGGGGCAGATGTAATAGAACAAGAAATTACTGTCGTCCTAAATTCCGGTCCATCCACAGAATGGAGATTAACCCTCCCAGATGATGGCAACATCAGATTACTTTTGCCCACCGGGGCTGTGAGCCTCTCAAGTGATTTCCAAGTATCACAAATGGGGAGGACGATGATCTATGAGGCTGGACAAACCGTGGCCATACCCTCCTCAACCATCTCAGATGCATTTGAGACAGCTCCTCTTGACTTGAGGTACAACAGACTCTCAAACAGTGCCATCTCCGCTGAAATGGTGTCCCACTCATCCGGTCAGATGAATGAAGATGGGATAGTGTTTGCAGAGGACGACGGATTGAATGGATATTCTCCGATCAGAGTTGAAATTGAACTGAACTACGAGGGACATGAGACATCAGATGAATTTGACCTCAGGGCGATTGTACCTGGGACTGACGGTTCCTCGTGGTCTGTGACATTTGACAATGGTTCAGGGGAATTTTCGGAAGCCACATCGGTGACTATGTCCATCGAAGATGACGTGAAGGTTGTCACAGCAGAGATAACCCCTCCCAACGCTTCCGTAGCCCGACATTTCTCGAACGGCAGGGCAATATCGATTCAAATTTCGTCCGGAACTGGTGTTTCGGAGAGTGTTGAGGTAAAGGTTAACGTAGACAAACAAACGGGTTGGGGCCTCACACAAGAACCAGATGAACTGTACGGGGTTAGACCAGGTTCTCAAGAGACAATTCAATTCACGTTCCTAAACGAAGGCAACTCTGACGACACCTACTCGCTGAACTTCAACGACGACGTCCTTCCGGAGGGTTGGACCAGGACAGGCGCCCAATCAATTACCATTGGGGCATTTGAATCCCAATCAGTATCCGTGGTGCTGAACGCACCTAGTGATGCCTCTGACGATCAATTCACTCTCGTCATGTACGTAATTGGCAGCGATCAGACTGAGTATGATCCCAAAGAGATCACCGTAAGCGCACAGTTCCCAGACATCAGTATCGACGAGGAAAGCGTCTCTTGGTTGAGTGGGGGCGTGGATCCTGTATTCGGTTCTGTTCAAACAGTCGTCTTGAGCATTGAAAATGATGGATTAGTCGATGCTGACCAAGTATTAGTCAGAGCAGACCACAAACCCTCTGTCAACTCTCCATTCACAGGCATCAACGCCACAACCGTCGTAAGCGTCTCAGCGGGCGGTGAATCTACCGCATACCTAGATCTAAATTTCACGACTCTCCAACAAGGAGAAGCATGGATAGTATTCTCCATCGAATCAATAGACGGTAAACCCTCATCAGAAGATTTGACCAAGAAGTTCAACTTGCTATCGCCCAGTGTCGAAGAGGCCGGTGGGGCGACACAGGTGCTGATGATCGTACTTGTAATATTCCTACTCGGCTTGTTGGTCGTGTTGACCAGAAGGCCCGGCAAGAAACCGAATGCGCCGTTCTGAGTAGAACAGGAGTTCCCATCATGCCCTCGAATGGCGTTGAATTGATGCCTGAACCAAGTGACAGGTCTATACTCACTGCGGTCGACAGCGAGGCGGAGGGCTATGCTGGTGAAGCATATGGCCTCTCCGACCAAGATGCCAAGAACCTCAGACGCCCGGCAGGATCGTTCAGCCCCTTTATCTGGCCATATGGAGCGGTCGGTGCGAGTGCCAGCATCATCTTAATGTTGCTTTTTTGGCCTTTGTTGCAACCCCTCATAACGGCCTATTTACCAGCCTCTGAATGGGCCTATGAGTCTTCCAAATTGTCAGACCTAAGAGAAGAGGGATTAGACGGAAGTGGAATAAAAGTCTGTATTGTAGACACAGGAATCGACCCAAACCATCCAGACCTCGAGGATATGAAACTGGTAGGATTCAGAGATTTCTACACATTCCGTCATACTGATGTCAGGGATGTAAGTAAGTCCCATCACGGTACGTCTATGGCCGGGTTGCTAGTTGCGAATGGGTCAGGTCCATTGGACGGTATAGCACCAAACGTCCTCCTGAGCATTGCCATAGGGCTTGGGCCCGAGGGAACCACAGGTAATAGCATCCGTGTCGCGGATGCAATACAGTGGTGTAGGGTGACTCAGCAGGTCGATATCATCAGTCTCTCTCTTGGTGGGCCATTTGAAGCCACAAATCAGGAAGCCTCGAGATCCGTCTCAGGAGCCGTAATTGACGCCCTTGATGCTGGCATATTCGTCATCGCAGCAGCTGGAAATGCTGGCCCGGATAATTTTGACGTTTCGACTCCAGCAAACGTTGAGGGCGTCATTAGCGTCGGGGCTTACGATCGGTTCCTAACTCCTTGGTCAAACAGTTCTGTTGGGTCAGAAATCGACCCATATACCGGACAGACAAGGACCTGGCCAAATCAGAAACCTGAAGTTCTAGGGCCCGGATCCTTCATACTCTCAACTGTTTCCAGTTCCAAGAACCCGCCCTACGCATATTCAACCGGAACCAGCGATGCGACGATTTTCGTTACAGGAAGCCTCGCTCTAATCCTACAAGACCTCTCTGACAGAGGATTAGTGAACCTCTCTGAGAGCCAAGATAACAGAATTTACCAAGTCAAGAAAGCGCTTGCAGAGAGTTCCAAGCCCATTGGAGGGCAAATCGGACACGATCAAAGATCTGGGTACGGGATGCTAGATGCCATGAAGTGGCGCGACGCGATAGAGGATGGTGCTGTAGATTGGTGATGGACAATTCTTGCCTATGGTTATATTGCAGTATGTCAGCAGTGATACCATGCAAGACAGGGTAGAGCTGCAGAGCCGAGCACTCGTGATGATTCTATTACTGTCCACACTAGCCGCACTAGTAGGGCCAGCGTCAACAGTCTCCGCGCAAAATGACACCAGTTCTGGCTACATAGACACAATCGAGGTTTGGTCCGGCAGTCACACAGTTACAGGAGACATCATCATATCCCCTGGTGCAAAGCTAATCATAGAACCATCTACAGAAATTACATTATTCAACGGTACATCGATAGAAGCACGAGGAAACCTCTGCATTGGCGCTACATCGTGCGGAGCTTCACAGGATGCCACATCGAACAGTCGGATATCCATGACATGGCAGGATCCCACCAACGCATCTGCCAAGGGAGATTGCGAGGGAATGTCATTCGGGACTTCAACATTGGGAATAGAAGATCCATCCTGCGGAGAGGGCATTATAATTAGGAGCACGATCGACCTCGCGCAGACTGCCCTTCAATACCTGGACATCAACTCTGCTTGGGGCGTTCCATTCCCTGTCCCTATTGTCAACCAATTCAGATACGGAGCACTAGTCCTGCAAGGTGCATCCCCAGAGCTTGTCAGCTTAGTGTTCACTGACACAAACACATCGAGTGTGCTCGCGACCGAACTGGCCCAACCCCGTTTTACAGGCGGGACATACGTGGTCGGAAATGATCAACAAAGTGGTGTGACGGGCAATGCAGTTCAAATCTACGGAGGTGGAACAGGAAGTATCCCCATCGTTTTCGAGGATGCGGATTTCATATCTACAGACCGAGGGTGCAGAAATCAAGATAATGGCAGATCCGCAGTTTGGGTAGAGGAATCATTTGCGGAATTCATCAACGTCAATGTCCTGAGCGGAGATTTCGGAATAAGCTACAGATCATCCGCCGGCAAGGTTTCCAACTCCATATTGAACGTCAATTGCAACGGAATCGACATAAATGGTATGATATCAGTCGGCTCCAAGGAATATCCCACAAATGTCACTGGGAACACCATTACAACCGCCGAGGGCACACCGATAACTGCCTATGCAGGCTCACTCGCGGAAATCCACGACAATACTGTCAGTGGCTCCTCGGGGGGTTCAGGCATAGCAGTTCAATCCAGCAGGGCGAAAATACATGGGAATACCATAGGCCCAATCGCCGGTTGGAACGGATTGTGGCTGATTGGATCGTTCGACGTGGATGCCCAGAATAATACCATCTCAGACATTGCAAGAGAACCCGTGATGGCTGGAGACTACTGGACAGGAGATAACCCCGATGTCCGGCGCTTGTACTTCGCTAACAACCAGGTTTCCACAACGGGTACAGGCGCTTGTACAAGCACAACACACTGGGGTGGCGAGTTTACCTGCCCCGTCGTAATGGTACACAGAGCAGGGGCAACACTTGTTGACAACGTATTCAACGCAGGGGGCTCAGCCGATGGTATCCGTGCTACTGGGGCCTTACTGAACGTACAGCGGAATATCTGGAATCTTAATGCAACTGGCGCAGTGATACAAAACTTCGACACAGGAGCAGCAGGTGCCCAACAATACGGGACACTTGCTTTCTTCAGCGATAACCAGTGGAATGGCGTCACAAGCACATACGACATCACAAAATCTTCTGTGACGGTGCAGTCAGAAACGATTCCAAATCCCGCAGCTGGAGAGGTTCCAGTAAAATTAGCCTGGGACGACCAAGAGGCATGGCCGGGAGTGGTCGATAACGACAATGATGGGACTCCTGACGGCGATTGGGATTCGAACATAGTACCACACATGGTCAAAAGTTGTGCTATATGTCCTGATTACACTCCTGTAGGATTTCCCCTGGCCTTGAACATGGACAACAACTCGACAGTTTTCACCTTCTCTAATGTGGCCAACCTGAATCTTTCAAAAATACAAATAGCAACTCAACCAACGCTTTATTCGGTTCAGGTAAAAAGAGCAGAAATGGTTAGATTCCAAGCTATCGCCAAGGGGTCTCCAGTTCCCGGAGCCAGTATCCTGATAGAAGATGGGGTCGGAAATGATCTCTATTCACTCGAAACACTGGAAGATGGGCGTACACCTTGGATCTCTTTACCTTCAAACTCCCACTTGGACTTCAGGGGCCTGGAGGGGGGAAACAATCCTGACGGATTCGCAGATGACGAATATGAAGACTCATGCTCAGACGGTGTAGACAACGATGGAGATCTGTTATACGACACACAGGACGACTCTTGTGACTACTCAGCCGGAACCCGTGAGATGTCCAAATACTTCGTGACGGGATATAAATTTGGTTCGGGTTACAACACATACGATTTTCTCCTGGAGGAATCTACCTACGAAGGAACAGTTGATCTGCAGAACCTGGCTCCCTCTGTGAGTGTTGACGAATCGAGTGACATCTCTTATCGAAGGATAGTTACCATCTCCGGAACTGCTTGGGATGGGACATGGATTGGAGTTTACCCTTCCTCAGAGGACTCAAAATGGGCTCAAAAGGGCTACATTCATCGTGTTGAGATCAAAGATCCCTTCACAGGTTCATGGGAGTCGGCTGGACTTGCAACTGACACATCCGGAGTTGAGCCAGGGGAAATAACGGGAACCAATCACCCATTCAGAACATGGACATATTCCCTTAACATGTCCCAGTATGCTGAAGACGACTACATATTCGAGATTAGGTCGTTCGACGGCCTGGATTACAGCGATGTCATATCCAAGACTGTCAAACTTAACACACAGCCACCAGAGGTAACCATATCAGAGCCAGCAGATGGAGCCACATACAGGAACCAGGAAAAGAAAATCACCTTCACAGGCACAGCTACAGACGATTACGGCTGTCCTGATAACTGTGGTTCGGACATAGAAGACATATTTGTCGTAATCGAAGGGCCAGAATACTACAGCGATGCCCCTGCCGATGCAACATGGACTGGAACGACCTGGTCATACGACTGGAGTTATGCAGCCCTTCCAAGGACAATTGGAGACTATACATTTACCATTTGGGCTTCAGACTCTGATTTCTGCGTGGACGTAGTCGACGAATGCGATCCAGTGGTTCTGACACTGACGATTGACAATGAAAACAGGATGCCTCTTCTGCAACTATCAGAACCGGCCGCGGGCTCATACGTTGAAACATCTGAAATCACTGCCATTTCTGGCGTAGCACAAGATCCGGACGGGAGCGTGAATAGAATAGACATTGAAATACGCGATCTAATTGACGATATAATAGTCGATTCGATTACTCTTACAGGGACTGAGATAGACGGCAACTACTGGTCTACGAACTGGGATTCCAGAGGGTTAATTCACGACAGACCATACAAAATATCTGCTCGGAGTTTCGACGGTGTCGACTATTCCCAATGGGATGATGTTGAGATAATAGCAGACAATCCGCCTAACAAAAATAACAACCGACCTGTGTTTGATAATACAGGATGGATTGATGATTTCGTGCTCTATTGCGATGCCGAGAACATCGACATTCTTGACAGATGTACGGAAGTAAGCATCGATTTGAATGACTACTTTTCAGATCCCGATGAAGGTCAGGAGCTAATTCTTGCAGTTGCGGATGATCAACATTCCATGGGTATAAGAATAGACTCGGATGGAATCGCATCTTATGACCCAGATGTTATGGCTTTCTATACGATGGATCTGGATGAGTGGACCATATCGGGCGTGGTATTCATCGCTCAGGATGAGTTTGGATCTAAAGTACAGTCTGATCCCGTAGACTTCCGTGTGATACCCACCTTCTTTTCACTAGAGTCACCTGTATCAACCACTTTGAAAGACGGAGATCCCGGATTATATTTCGAAGGAACAGGCTTACCGGGACGTGCCATAACCGCGTATATCGGCGCAAACCCAGCGAACATTACCATAGTGGAAGAAGACGGCACATGGGAGCTCATGATTCCCGCTAACAGAATATCAGGCACTGTGACTCCGAGATTTAACATGGGTGTAGGAGAGGCAATCTTCGGACCAGAGATATCAGATGGAACCGATTCAAATCAAGGATTCCCATTCGGCCTCATGGCCGTTGCTCTAGCCCTGTTCTCAATCCTCGCAGTTGCAGCTTACCGTTTCATCGAAATAGATGACAACTCAGACAGTTTCGATGAGACAGAGGAACAGGCCAGCCCCAATGGTTACATCAAAGATCCGGACAATCCCGGGTGGCTATGGGACGTTGAAGCCGGCGAGTGGATCTCAGAAGATGAATATAATCGATGAAACAATGCGGTCACAAGGAAACAATCCTTTTCATTGAAGAAGTTCTAATGAATCCCTATGGCCCGACACGGCGCGACTCGTCCAGGGGTGCAAATACGCATCCTATTACACCTCCGGGACTACGCAGACTTTCGAGACAGGGTGGAGGTCCCGTTCGCCCTGTCGCAGATGGGGATTGCTAATGCAGTCTCCATCGCCAGATCCAATGTTCCGAGAGCAATAGGCTCATTGAGAGAGTCTGGCTATGTAATTGAGAGACAAGCCCACATCACTGGTGTAACGAGGAAAAGGAAAGCGTATTTTCTGACAGACGAGGGTATATCCTTGTCGGACGAGGTGTGGAATTCGGTATCTGAGAGAATCGTAAAGACAATTCAACCTGGGGGAAAGATCGAGGAATTGACAATTGCTGACATAGTCTCCCAATCCGAGATTGAGCTCAGACATGTTGACATCCTCCGATACATGGATGACGACGCCACCATCGATCTAACCACGTTAACACCGGGCCTGATCGAAAGAGATCTCACAAAACACATTGAACGTCAATTCGTATCCTCCTTGGCCGATATGCCTCGTGTTCGGCAGTTCTTCGGCAGAGACCAGGAGCTGGATAGGATAGCCAGCCTACTAGAATCGTCATCCACTACGGTTGTAGTCCCGGGAATCGCAGGTATTGGCAAGACAGCACTGGGAGTAAAAGTGATTGAGCGATTTACCCACAGGAGGAATCTACTCTTCCACAGATGTCAAGAATGGGATGGTTCTCGAGCTTTTTTGGAGGCAGTTGGAGAATGGCTAGGCTTGTTAGGCCAGCCGGAACTATCGGATTACCTACTCGGAGCACAGACTCCAAACCCTTCGATATGCTCTAACTTAATCATACAAGGTCTCAGATCAACTCCAGCTCTGATAGTTGTAGACGATGTTCACAAGATAGGCGATGAAGCGCTGGTATCAATTCTGGGATCTATGTCGGAGAGAATTGATGAATGCGAAAAAACCGGAATGGTCCTCCTAACTAGATCATTCAGAAGAATTGTACCTGAAAATGACTCAAAAGGGAGAATGATATCGACATACCTCAGGTTGGATGGGTTGGACAAGAATGCAAGCAGGCAACTACTGAGCGCCATGCATAGTTTGGAAGATATTGACTTTTCTCACATATACGCCCTGTCCCGGGGCCATCCCCTTGTACTTGAGCTCATCAACAGAGGAAACCTTACCGACTCAGTTCACACCACCTTAGAGGCGTTTATAGAAAAGGAAATTTTCAGCAAACTTACATCTGAGGAGAAGACCATCTTAGGCACGATATCGGTATATCGGGAGCCAATACCGCCCGAAGCACTTCCAGAACAGACCTCGGAGAATTCCATAGAGAGCCTAATCGAGAGGGGGCTAGCCCGAAGAGCGAACCAAGACCAACTAGACGTTCACGATTTAGTCAGAGAATTTTCAACACGGTCTATGGACGAGTCAATTAAAAGAGACCTGCATAAGACAGCTTCTGATTGGTATGGTAAACGCTCAATGACCACTGAGGACAGGATAGAGCATTTGCATCATCTTAACATGTCAGGCGATCTTGAGGGTTTGGGCAAAGTCTTGAAAAAATACGGGCCAGACCTAGTGAAAGGAGGACATACAGAGCTAATCGGGATCCTTAGGAGTATCGATGGTGACGGATTGGACCCTGAGATCCAATCCATAGTGCACGAACTGTCAGGCGAGATCCTCCTGATTCAGGGGATCTGGAACGAGGCAGAGAAAGAACTGGATATTGCGGCTTCCATTACCAAGAAGATGAAAAACGCCAAGGCAATGTCCAGAATCCTATCAAGTCAAGCTGATTTAGAGGTCAAAAGGGGTGCCTTGGACGACGCACTTGAGACGCTCCGACAAGCATTGGGCCTGCAAATAAATACTAACGACGCCAAAGGGGCTGCTGACTCCTACATCAGCATGGGCGCAATATTCAGGCAGCGGCGGGACGATCGTAGGGCGAGAGAGGTCTACCAGAACGTCGAGGAGATGTTGGAAATGGAGGATCAGAGCGAATTAATTTCTGCACGTTTAAGACTCGCTGATGCATTTTTAGAAATAGGAGAGTCCGAAAAGGCAAGAGAACACGCACTCGTCGTCCACGACCTAACAATCAAGCTGGAAGATCATCAACTTCATGCACGCTCAAGGGTCATTCTTGGAAGATATTACGCTAAGACAAATGACTCGGAGCTTTCATTGCTCCACTACAACGCCGCACTTGAGACATTTTCAAAGGAAGCGAACCCGACAAGCGCCGTTGAGACAGAGATGCTACTTGGACAGGTGTTGGTCGACGCAGGAAGAACCCGCGAAGCCTCGGAACACTACCTGGATGCATTGGCAATAGCAGAAGCAAATGACTTCAGATTACTTCAGGGAGAAATCTTAGCGAGGTTAGGCGCTATCAGGGGAGATCGGTCGGAAAGAGTGGCATATTTACAAAGATCACTTTCCGTGTTCAAAGATCTCGGGGCCCACAGTAAGATGAAGGAAATACAAAATTCAGTCCATCGTGCCCTGATGGGCAGGTAAACCATCGATTTACAATATCCTATTTGGAGAGATCTCGCCGAGATAGTGTACAAATTCAGGGCCATTCTTTGTGGAAATGGAGAGATCTCCGTTGAAACGATCATCTATCTTGAGGAGTACCTCGCTTTCTGCGATGTGGGGAGCATTGTTCCTTTCTGAGAGGTGACAAAGAACAATCGATTTTGTGTTGTTCGAAACCACGTCCTTCAATAATTCAGCAGTTTGGACGTTTGAGAGGTGGCCCCCTCGCCCACTTATCCTTCTTTTAATGGAATCTGGATATGGGCCATTCATTAGTTTTTCATGATCATAATTCGACTCTATCGATATATGCGAACAGGTAGAAAGATGTCTCCGCAATTCATCGGTTCCCTCTCCGAGATCTGTTACATAAGCGGCTCTTTCACCGCCTGTTGATATAATGAAACCAACGTTGTCTGCATCATCATGAGGGACCGGTACTGGCATTACACTTAGGTTATGATCTACCTCTATTCTATCCAAATCAGCGAAAGTTCTGGCTTCATTGATCGGCTGCCACCCCAGCCTAATGGCAGTCTCTAGATTGCAATGAAGCTCTGCTCCCCATTTTTTCGAGGCCTTTAATGCTGATCTCGAGTGATCCGCATGGTGATGAGTGACGAATATGTGGTCTATTCGGTCTGGTGCTATGTCTGCCATAGATAATCGCTTTTCAGCTTGTTTTATAGAAAAGCCACAGTCAATCATGATAGTGGTATCCTCATTCTTGTAAACTGCTGAATTCCCCCCGCTCCCAGATCCTAAGTGGATAATCTCCAGTGTCACATTCCCCCGGCATGCAAGTAGATCAATGAACACATCTGTTGTTTGGTATTTGGCAGACAGTATCCTGACACATATATTCACACGGTACGAACAGTGCTCCATCATTGTGATAAGGAGACCGGGGAGGACCATGTTCGGAGGGAACCCATGAGACGCAAACAAACTGCCGCATTCATTGCGGTGATCATGCTTTCAAGCGTACTTTTCCTATCCCAGACTCGACCACAGAGTCCGGTTGGATCCACCAACCCTGATGAGGCAACAGGAGGAGCTCCAATAGCAGTCGATACGGACGAAGATCAGATACCTGACGTCCACGAAAGCGCCTTTTCAGATCCTTTATCCATCTTCTCTGTGGACGGTGAGTTCGAAGTGAGCGGACTCAACCCACTAGATTCGACAGACAATACCAGCGACCTTGATAGAGATGGAGTCACTGCGTTGGAGGAATTTTGCTGGCCCTACAGTTTGGATTCGTGTTTCACTACTCGATTATCCCTCACAGGCAAATCTCCTGACCAAACCGAAAGCGGATTCAGAGAGTATCTAGATCCCAGAAAATCAGATACCGACGGAGACGGGATACCAGATGGTTATGAAATTAGTATGTGCACCGATGGAGGTGCGGGTTATATTGATCAAGCTTCAACGGCTTGGGTTTGTTTGTATTTCGACCCCCTGGATCCAAGGGATTTATTTGAGGACCCAGACCAATGCCCGGGTATCCTTGAGTGGGGTTGTGGAGATGGATTTGACTTCGACAGGGACGGCATTCTTGAGCCAGGAGAAAGATTCACAAGCACTGAGGAGTACAGATTCTCTCAACCCATGAACTGGGTGGATGAACGTGATGGTCTCTGGTGCCAAGGACCATTGCCCGGAGTCACTGAAGGCGCCTGTCAAACAGAATTTGAGACTGAGACTGGGTTGCCCGGGTGGCTGGGTAGTGATCCCAGATATCCTGATTCAGATTCATATGCAATAGTTGACGGCGTCCCAACGAACCTAGCTGTTATCGGGGATGGAATCCCCGACGGGTGGGAGTTTCATTACGGCTTAAACCCAAGGAATGGATCAGATTCCATTATCGATACCGACAACGATGGATGGGATGCGAATCGAGACGGTTCCCTGTCACAAGATGGCTCCATTGCTACCTCGGAATGGGGTGAAGCTCTTAGCAACTATGAGGAATACAGAATCTCTCAGGACGATGGTTACTCAGTGAGGCCCGGTGTTTACATCGGGTCAATTGAAGAATCTAATGAACCACAGTTTCTCACAGAAACATCGAATCCCGTAATTGCAGACTCAGCCATAATCAACACACATGTTTCTGATGCGGAAGGGCTCGTTGTGTTTGTATCCAAGAACGGATTGACAATCTTGGACCCGATAGCATATTCTACAATAATTATCGATGATCCAATACCCGGTGAAGTCACAGACTCTGAGGTTATCCTGTTGTCTGATGGCTCATCCTGTTTGGTGCTCACCTCAAATTTTGGAATCGGGGCCTATTCTTTAACTGAAGGCGACTTAGATTTGGAATCATACTCTTTTTTGGGAACTGATTCGATATTATCCGTCAACCCTTCCTCTACCTCAATGGAGCCTGGATCAATTCTACTGTTTGGGAGAGATGGCACCGCCAAAACTACGCAAATAGATACGGAGGGTGGGAAGTTGGCCATCGAAGGCCTGACAGACGTCGAGCCACTTGAGGAAATACTCCAATCTAGGAATGCATCTGCAACTGTCTCACTTCATATCGACCGCCCCGGTGAAACTCCGCTTCTGTTGATAGGGACTGACTCAGGTCTGATAAGGTGGGCGACAAATGACCTGTCCGAAACCTTCGGATCGCCAATTTGGGTTTACACCAAGGAGAATGCCGAGGCCTATGTGGGAATAGCAGATTTGTTGAATTCCTCAAAGTCAGCAGTAGTCAATCTGTTGGAGCCCGCAGGAATTCTGGGCAGCTCCGGAAAAATTGCCCAACTGACTGGGGCTTGGTTGGGAACTCCATCCGGCATTCACTTTGTCGATCTGGATGAACTAATATTCGATCCACAGTTTGCAATATCAAACGATAGGATGTTTAATCCTGAGGAATGGTTCTCCGGCGGAAATGACGTGCTTTCCATCAAGCAAATACCCGGTATGCTATTAGTTGGATCACGAGATGGACTGTGGGCTCTAGAGGGGGACGGAACCGGAATATTGGGCATAATTGAACCGCCGGTTTCCGTAGAAGGGCCGATTGCAGACATTGCATCATGGGTATCTGACGGTGAGAGGTGGGTAGCAACGGGTATTGAATCTGGCCGCTACATGAATATCCACCCAATTGACCCAACCTCCACAGACTCCGACTATGACGGTATGCCAGACGGGTGGGAGTTCCACTATGGTTTGGACCCGACTAACCCATATGATGCTCCCCAAGATGCGGACCAAGACGGATTTGAGGTGATCGGACCTTTCGGGTTCATGGCGCCTTGGTCAAACCTAGATGAATACCGGTACATTTCTATCTCTGAGAACGGATCTAACGGTACAGACCCAAGGCTAACGGATACCGACGGCGACGGGCTAACCGACGGACAAGAGTACTGGGGTTGGTTTTATGACAGCACTCAATTCCAGTGCCACTATCTCTCGACAGGGGGGCCAAATACCCAACAACAAATCTGTGAAGATTCTGATGGGATTCTTGCAAGACAAGTACATCTGGCTGGGTGGCTGAACTCAGGATCGGGCGGCGGCACCGATGTGCCGACTGACCCCTCAAACCCGGATACAGACGGAGATGGTATGCCAGACGGTTGGGAAATTGAGAACCGCCGATGGATAGGGGACACGTATACAGGAGGCAATCTCTGGACACTAGACCCACTCGATCCCTCCGACGCAAATGAGGATGCAGATGGAGACGGACTTACGAATGCCTGTGAATATCGTTGGAGCGTTCTTTTGGAGACCGTTAGACAAAACGGCCTCATAACTCATGGAGAAACTGCCCAAAGCGCTGCTGATTGGGTTCCGACTGACCCTAACGTCATAGACTCTGACGGGGATTCCCTACCTGATGGTTGGGAAGCTAGGTATGCCTGCTCTTGGAATTTAGCAAATAAGGGTATAAATCCCCTCAACGGCTCAGATGCACTCCAGAATCCAGACGGGGACGGGTATGATGTTAACAATGATGGAATCCTTTCACCCGAGGAGGAGTTTGTCAATTGGATGGAGTACCACATCAAGTCCGAGATTTTAGTTGGTGGTGGGTGGTTATCCCTCAGTGATGTGCCGGATTCCCTACAAACATGGTTATTCAATTCTTCAGATGAAATATCAGACCCACAAGCATCATTCGGTGATCTTGCAAGCACAGAGGTAGTCAGTTTGTTAACAGGAATCACGGATTTAGATATTGGATCGTCCAACCCAGTATCCGCAGACACGGATTCCGATGGTATGCCCGATGGCTGGGAGGCATACCATGCACGATGGTCCGTGTTCGAAGAAAGGTGGACCTTGAACCCTGTTAATGGAAATGACGACGTCGGAGATCCGGACGGCGATGGCCTGACCAACTGGGAAGAATACAATACCATTCCAGGCAACTTGAGTGAAATAGACAATCTTGTGACATCCCCTCAATTTTACCTCCTCAATAGTGGAGGTGACTGGTTCCCCACGCCATGGTTAACCGCCGACTCAACATCATCATTTGGAGAGTCTGCACGTACTCTCAATGAGAATAGCCCATTAACAGCCGATCCAAATAACCCCGATACGGACGGCGATGGATTGCTTGACGGTGTCGAGATGTTGTTCACCAAGTGGAATTATGAAATCGGTACTTGGACATTGAATCCACTGGTACCTTCGGATGGGCATTACGACTCAGATAGGGACGGGCTGACTGACCTCGTGGAACTCAATCTGACGAACACCAATCCAGAGAACGGGGCTTTAGCCCCTCCAGATGCACCTCGTTTCCACGAAGAGGCAACAAATGTGGATGCCCTTGAATCAATGAATAGAGTGTACAGAGTGTTGTTCACCAAACAGGGACGTGCTCACATCGCAATTTCACAATTTAATGAATGGCAAGGATCTGGCTTCATGAGACCGCTACTCGAGGCCTTGATCGGTGTGTCCGACCCGAGCGAAAGCGACACTGATCGAGACGGCATGAGTGATGGCTACGAGTATTGGTTCACAGAATGGGATCTTGAAGCCAACATGTGGACCATTAACCCACTGACCTCAACAGACGTGAACAGAGACTCTGATAATGACTCCTGGGATTGCAACGGAGATGGAGTCATCACTCCCTCAGAATCATTTTCGAATCTAGCGGAGTACGAGTCCAGAGTTTACGGCAAACTACTCGCTCAAGGAACCATACCCTCCGGACTTGGCACCATATCCTACGGCATGGATGCGATCAATGCTCTCCAATTTGAGGGTGGCATGACCGAGGAAGAGGCAATATCTGAGTTATACAATACCTTTGCCTCAAAGTCAGACGAATCATTTGAGAGGATGGGCCTAATCAACGCCTTTGACAAAGATAGCTTCAATCGCACCCTCCTCGGTATAAGCGACCCAACCGATGACGATTCAGATATGGACGGTATGCCTGATGGATGGGAGTATTGTTATTCCATATTCGGCAATTGGCTGCCACTACCAGAGGCTCAGTTGCGGTGGTCATTGAATCCACTCAATCCTTTGGACGGCGAATACGACCCCGATGCAGATGGCTGGCTTGACAGGGAAATAACAGATGACCCAGCGATACAAGGAACATGGTCCAATCGTTTGTTCCAGCCAGCTAACGACTCAGACCAAATCGGCCCTGGAACGAATATGCTGTTATTTACCAACGCAATGGAGTATGGGAATGGTACTTTGCCATTGTCCAACGACACCGACAAAGACTCCATACTCATGGAGCCTAAATTCTCGATAACTGGTTCTGTTACAAGCTATGACAGGAATTACAACCTCTCAGATGGCAGAGAGGTATTGAAGTACGGAACAAATCCTCTTGACAACGATACCGACGGGGATATGATGCCAGATTTCTATGAATATCATCTAGGGTGGAATGAGGTAAACAACAACTGGTCATCACTAATGCAAATAGAGGTGGTATGGCAGCAGATATCGTCCAATAGCTGGAAACCAGTCAATATTAATCAAGGTTCAATATCCAGGCCAATCCTAAACTGGACATGGTTCACCCTGGACCCTACTGATCCTTCGGATGTCGGAGGCGATGCAGATCGTGATGGCGATTACGATTGCAGTCTGGGAGGTTGCCAATACGTACCATACACAAACTTCCAAGAATACTTTGGTATCGTCAACGCTACCTTATCCTCTCCAGCCCTAGTGAGGTCATCACCGCTTGTAGACTGCAGAGGCAACGAAGTACTTGAGGGGTGGCAATTTAGGGAGCTGGTACTGGGCCTTTGCGGGACCAGTAGTTCCCTAAATACCAATTACTTTAGAATGAACAAAATAAGTGAAAACGACAGACTTTATGCATTGGTTCTGGACGACAATGATGCGGATTACACTCGGATTGATACCAGTGACGATACTATTCTACTCAGCGGTAACTGGACTGACGAATTCCAAAGATTTGCTGGAGATCGGTTCCACCTACCCAACATAGGACTCGGAGAATATCCATATGGATGGTGGCTCCTTGACTACGATGGCGATTCGATTGCGGAAGGCACAGACCCCACCAACTGGGACACAGACGGTGATTGGTTGAATGATAGATTCGAAATTGCCGATGACCTGTTGGACGGTGTTCGCGGTAATTCTGGATCCCCGATAAGATACGACGACAGAACGGTACCATGAGCTGATACTCCATGGATGAGAATATCAGAATTCCAGATGTAGACCAACCCCTTGAGGAAAGACTCCTGTTCATACAAGAAAACATGGTATCCTTCATACAACAATACAGCATGCCTGTAGTGGAGGTGGCATTAGTCATTTCCAAATACATCAGAATACTTGTATCGAGATTGCAGGAAGTTGCTGATGCGACGGGAGAGTCATTGCCTTCTCACTTGATGGAGCCCGTGTCTTTCGAGGGAGAATCTATGCCGCCCCTCATCGAATCATTCCCGTTAGATAGGCTGCTAGATTCTCTGGATGAAGACAGGATGGATATATTGGATACCCTGATGAGGACAGCAATCAATGCGGTTGAGAGCCCCTTTTCATCAACGCTAGCACTTCTGAGAGATTGGGAGCGGATTATACGAGAACAGTTACACGAATCTCGGAGCCCTGGACACCTCTTCAGCCCGATGAAATTCCCTGACAACTTCTAGTCAATATTTGATTTTATGGAGACAATGTTGTTCGAAACCCACCATGAGTCAATTATGGACCAAGCATATATCAATGGCCATAAAACCACAGTCAGCAAAAGAGGAAGTTGGAGCAAGAACCACCAGAAACCCTTCTTGTGTTGTCTGTTGAAATGTTGTCCAAGGTACAGAAATGGCACTGCTGCTAACAATATAGAAAAGACCGGACGCAAAGCACCCCAAGGGCCGATGCCACCACTCAACTCATTCCAAATAGCCCTCAAAACACCTATTGGCGTGGCCCTGCCCGGAGGAGGTGAGTCAATACTAACAGACAGCTCCGTCGGAACCATGACACCCGAGGCGAACCATTTAACAAATATTTGATGTATGATATGGAGATTGGAAATGGATTATGAAAGGGAAAGAAATCCTCCAACTGTTTTCATCACTGGGTTCGAACCATATGGAGATCTCGGTGCAAACCACTCTTGGGATGTGGCAAACGGCGTTGCGGAAGCCCTAGGTAAAGACGCGCACAATCCAGTATTACTGTCCGTGGATGAAAAAGGCTCCAGATATCCCGGTAAGCTGATTATGAGAGGAGAAACAATGGGGATGATATTGCTTGGAATTGCTCCAAAGCGGAGAAAGATATGTTTGGAGTATCGTGCAAAGAATGAATTTAAAATGAAAATCAATGACAACGCCGGTCGTAAAATATCAGACAAGAGAATTTCCATAGACGGTCCGGATTACATTATTTCTACGGTAGATAAGTCCATTCTTTCAAGATTCGCTGATCAGCATGATGGAGTTGAACTAAGTATGGACTGTGGAGGTTTCGTCTGCAATGAGACGTATTTCCGAACTCTGTCGGTTGAGCTTGAAGATTCATTCTCAGATCAATTAAACAGAAATTCCATCTTATTCATCCATCTACCTCCTGTTGATGCAATCTCATTACCAAAACAGATTGAAGTAGTGTCAGAACTCTGCACTGAGATTTTTTTGAAACCTGAGATTGAAGTTGTTGGGGCCCTTATTAGGGATAATTCGGGCAGGGTACTCGCATGTAGGAGGCCACCGGGGGATCCCTGGGAAGGGTGGTGGGAGTTTCCAGGAGGAAAGATTTCTGAGGGTGAGAATCAAAGTGACGCAATTATCAGAGAAGTCAGAGAAGAATTGGGCCTCATCGTTGAACCATCGAAACCGGTGGCAAATGTCGTTCATGAATACCAAGATAAAATTGTAAATTTAACGATCTTTGAATGCCACACAAGAGAATTTGAGAAAATAGAATTGTTAGCACACGACAAATTTGTCTGGCTCCCGAGAGAACAGCTAAACGGGGTTAAGTGGCTACCAGCAGACCAACCGATTATCAGGGATTGGATGGACAATGGAATCCCGTAATTATCGCTTTGTAGGACTAAACCAATGAGATGGGTCCCCGTCACTTGTCATAGAAATTTCATCGTTAGGTGCACGTGGGTACTCTTCCCTGCCTGGATGGGAGGTCAATTCAGTAAGGTAAGTGTTCAGCTCTTTTGTTGATATTGTAACATCTATGGTGCCACCTACGACGTAATCATCTACAACAAATGAACATCTACCAGCCGCAGCCGCCGTACGGGAAAGTGAAAAGTATGACATGTCGTTCTCTGAGTTTAGTGTCATGGCATCGAGAGCCGTATCGAGTATCTTGTGGGCCTTAGCATCTTGAATTATGTATTCGATCCCCTCAACCTCCGAAATTAGACGGGCCGGGGGAGAGTTATCAGGGTAGGATCTTCTTGAGGGTACGTCTTCTGGAGTCCAGTCGGGAAATATCTTCCTGACTGACATGACAACAAGTTCTGGGTCTTCATGACGAAGGACGGTGGTTGCGACGAGCACCTTCATGTAGCCCACGAGTAGGAAGTAATACATCACATCTATCATTAACACGTGACATTAATTTCCGAATGCCTAGTCCTTGGTCTATGGGTAACAGGTCACTTCCGGTTTTGGTTGGAATTCTGTTCACTCCCACCATACTGGTTTATGCTGTGAGGCTATCACTGCCCGCATTGGATTTAGCCCTATCAACAGACAGGAATGCCTCAATTGTCGTTCACGGGGCAGCATTCTTCATCGGATTGGCGCTTGTCTTTAGACCAACAAGAAGCAGAGATCATGAGTATCTCCGATCCGGTGCTATAGACAAACTGAGTAAGACCTATGAGTTGGAGGACGCAGGTCTATGGTCCAGAGCCGATCAAGCGTTAGCGAAACTGGAAGCAAAGAGCTCTAGGAACAGGAAATTGGACAAAAAAGGCGGAGTGTCTAAGATCAACCATGAGGCACGGGAGATAGATATCGGAAATGAAGAGCCCAGTGAGATAGTAGTTTCAGGTATAGAATATATGAATTATGTTTCAGAATCAAATCATTCCGAGGATACCCGCTCAACAGAAGAGGATGGTAAAAGAAAAGGTTCAGAATGGTCGGACAGCCGCAATGTCAAGAAAGAAAAGAAACGAATAGGGGTTTCGGTGACAGGTATGCAATCAGGAAATCCGCTGCCTAGAGTGTGCAGGTCATGCGGGGTTCCGTTGGTGAATGGTGTCAATAACTGTGATTTGTGTGGTCGTGCAGCATGACATTTGCGTCGGATTGAAACATACCCCCCCTTCCCCACATACGGTGCCAGTGGTGTCGAAGAGAGATTACTACGAGGTTCTCGGTGTAGATAGGACGGCATCCGAAAATGACATCAAGAGCGCATTCAGATCATTAGCGAGAAAATATCATCCAGATAAAAATCCAAATGATAAGAGCGCAGAAGCTAAGTTCAAGGAAGTTCAAGAAGCCTACGCAATCTTATCAGACTCCGATGAGAAGGCAAAATACGACAGATTCGGGCATAACAGGCCTGGTGGGAGCCCCTTCGGACCTGGAGGTTTCCAAGGCGTCGATATAAACATCGACGACTTATTTGGAGGTGGTTTCGAGAGCATATTTAGCAGTATCTTCGGTGGCCGCGGATCACGTCGAAATGAAAGAGGATCGGACCTGCTATACCGCCATAGGATACCTTTCAATGAGGCTTTCGAGGGCTCTGAAGCAGAGATCATAATTGAAGTCATGTCAACCTGTGAGTCCTGTGATGGAATCGGTTCAAAAGATCCAGACGCAATAATTTCATGTGGAACCTGTGAAGGCCATGGACGATTAAGGAGAATGCAACGTGTCGGGCCATTCACACAACAAGTCGTTTCAGATTGCCCAGCATGCGGCGGCAATGGTAAAACCATTACAAATCCCTGCGAAGACTGCGGGGGAGAGGGGAGATTGAACAAAGAAAAGAAGGTAAGGTTCTCGATACCGCCTGGAATTGAGTCTGGGACAAGACTGAGAATGAGCGGATACGGCGAGGCCTCTAAAGATTTGAGAGGTCCCTCAGGCCACCTATATATCGAGATCTCACACGACGAACATCCTTGGTTTGAAAGGGACGGGCAAGACCTACTCATGGCTCTTCCGGTAAACTACGTAGACCTAGTTTTGGGAGCCGAAATAGAGATCCCTCATGTTGATGGTAAGCCCCTGATTGTGAAAATTCCAAAAGGCTCGATGCCTGGAGAGACGGTTTCGATTAGAGGAAGGGGGTTTCCACGAAACAAAAGATCGGGAAGGGGCGATGTCACAGTCGTGTTGAGGTTGAAACCAACCGGCAAATTATCTAGATCTGCCAAAAAAACCCTTGAGGGACTAAAACTTGAACTGGACGATGGTTTAAGTGCCGAGGATTCAGCTCTAAAAGAGGCTGAAAGACGGAGAAAGTAATCATTCCCAAACTATTGATTTCCTCGGAACAACAGCCACGTTTTCACCTTTTACTCTCCCAGAAACCTCTATCTCAAAGGATTTTGGAGAAGGTGTCAGCCGAATCTGGAAAAAGATGGAGTCTCCCTCTTTAATATCTGAAAGCATAATCTCATCTTCGTGATGAACCAAATCATCTCTAAGGACCTCGACTTCAGATCTGGGGCCGTTGGGGAAGGACAACCTGAGGCAGGCCAGTTTCCAATCGGCAGTGGCGTGCATACCAAAACTAACAATGCCACCTTCTGAGTCATCTAACCATACTCCGACTTCGCACAATGGATTCGTTAAGGTCAAATTAGCGTTCGATAGGTTTTGTATATCCTGTTCGATTATGAATCTAGTTCGGGATGAGATTAAGCCCTTACTCGTGAAATTACTCAATGCCTCTCCTAGATCCGCGGCAGCCCCTCTTCTCGCCAACTCCTTCCTTATCTCATCAAGGGTGGCTTGATCGATTGCCCTCCCTTTATCCCGACCGAGTATCCTTGATGCTATTTCACCCCTAATCATCACTATAACAAGTAATGACGGGGCGAGGAGGAAAAAACCGGCAAATAAGTAGTATGGTGTCGCTTTGGACGACAAATCAAGATAAATTGGAGGGCCCTCGTCAACTGGCTCGTTTAGTGACATCAAGAACGAATAATGCCCGCCATAATCTGATGATTGTTCTACTCGTATTGCATGCAAACCCTTTGGAAGGAATAATTGGCTGCCGTTAGTCGAATTCATGATTGAGAAGCTATTTTCGGATAGCCTCTGAATTTGTATCTTGGCACCATGATACTCGGATTCCCCGCGAATTAGGGTACCATTATCGTTAGCAACAGATATGAGAAAGACATCGATCTTATCCTCTTCGAAAACGTCCCCCTGTAGTCTGAAAATATTGGGGTTATAATCGACTCCATCTGAGGCTAGGACGACATTCGGCCAATGTGAACCATTCTCACCGCTGTAGGGCAGACGATCCGGGGCGTCTCCGTTAAATGATAAACCATCTGAAACTTTCAGTCCATCAAAATCAGTAGACAGGGAATCGAGAACGACTCTGGCGGACCATAGTCCTAGACCACTAAGTTTGAACTTAATTTCTAGGGACATGGCCAATGAGCTCGTCATCCCGCTTAAATTTCCTAAATCTGTGGTTATCGTTCCCCCCACGAGATGTTCATGCACACTTACTGAATAATTCTCCTCTGATGTGATGTTGGGGATTATCGAGTAGGATACTCTTCCTCCGGCTGGAACAAGAATCGAATCTACATCCTCGTGGCTGTGCGATATTCCCCTGATTACGAAATCCTGTGAAGAAGCGGGGGATCTCACAGCATTGTGAGTATTATTGGCCGGGGCATCTTGCGTGGCATCAGATGTGAATATCTCGGCAAGGTAAACCGAGTCTCTCCTATCTTGTTCAATTGAGATTATCTTTACCCAGGATGATTCATTTTCCCCCGCTACAGCCGTGAGGCTGCCGATTTCGTGAAATACGCCGTTGTAGGTCGAATGCTTATCTTCTGATTTCCACATTTCTCCCATTTCGTTCTCATGCCAAATTTCTACCAGCATTGGAGCTTCTGATAATATATTTTTGATCCATGCACTGCCATTATGTGCGATTTTCCATGAATCAGAATCGCCCCCGTGACTTAACCATCCAGTCATTTTGCCGATCGGAATCTGTTCTTTTTCGCACCTACGATCGATGCAGGATTCTCTGACGGGCATTGTGTTAAACTCGGATCCATGACCTATGTAGCCATCAACATCATCTTTTTCATAAACAAAATCTGGATCAGAAGTCAGAATTGATACAGTCGCTGAACCAGTTGCTCCTGGTGCTTTCGTTATCTTATAACCTAAGCCTTGAGTCAGATTACCCGACCATGAGAAACCATCAAAAAAAACCGAATCATTTGATTCCGAAATATCCAGTGAAAAACCATAGCATGATTCAGTGTCACATTTCAGGGTGATGAATGTTGGACCGATGCCCTCGATGAGTGTGAAATCATCATGATCATCCGCGCTTGAAGAAGTAGGTATGACCATGGTGCACATCATGACCGTCAGTATGACGACAGTCCACCTCATGACCGTGCGTAAGGACACTCACCTTAGAATCCTTCAAGGGATTGATCTTCTTGGGATATTCATGACCTCGCCCCCTTCTGTTGGTAGGATGGTCAGTTCGCGGGAGCGCTACTCCCGCATATTTGCTATTGGCGATAGGAACGACCCAGTCGGATTCACTCCCAGTTTTGTATTGATGGAAAATGACGACGATCTTGAAGTAGACATTGCACCTTTCAGGCTGGTTCGAAATTCCACAATAGTGCCCGCTAAACTGACGTTACAGACAAGAGGGAAAATCTGTCCTCCGTTCGATGAATTGGTAGAATGGAATGCATCTGAAGGACTCTCGCTGCCACCTAGTCTTGACGAGTCTGATGCTGGTACATTTCCAACAGGAGAAGGATTCCTACCTTTGACGATACAGTCATTGTTACATGATCCTTCTCTGTCTAAAATTAACACAGAGCCTTCAGTGGTTTGCTTCCTAGATTCCCCCCAACTTGTAAATGATGATGAAAGAATGATCAAGGCGATTGACACTGTCAGGAGAAGATTTCCAGCCTCATTGATTTGGATGCCTGGAATTTCTGGCCCGGACAATTGTGCTATATTGTCTTGGATGGGAATTGATCTCATGGACCTTTCCAGAGTAAAACGCGCTTTCGCAAGCGGAGTTCACATTTCCTCATTCGGGCCTCGGGCCCGGGATTTAACCCAAGATGATTCTGAGGCGTGGAGCGTACAATTACATGCGTGGAGAGAGGCATTGATAGAGACTCGCCAAGCAATTCAGAGCGGCAGAATCAGAAATCTGGCCGAGGCCTGCAGCCTCTCAAGTCCCCGATCAGTCCAAAGATTACGAAGGCACGATGAGTACATGAGCAAAATCGCCATTACTGATCCCGGTAAAGCTGGTTTGTCATCTTCGTTGAAACAGGGACGGACTGTGGACTGTACTTCCAAATCCTCAAGGGAAGATCCGCTAATAAGACACTGGCAACACTCCATATCAAGCAGGTGGAGACCTCATCCTCATCAATCAAAAGTTGCAGTATTGCTACCTTGCTCTGCCGTAAAGCCATATAGAAAATCTCCCAGCCACGCCAGATTTAGGCAAGCCATCGATAGCAGAGCAGTCTCGGAACTAATGATTACAGCACCTCTAGGAGTAGTTCCAAGAGCGTTGGAGGTTTTGTGGCCAGCAGCATCATACGACATCCCAGTTACTGGCCATTGGGATGCTGACGAATTAAATATCATACAGGGAATGATGAGCAAGATAATTTCACGAAATGACTTCGAGATCATCATAAATCATTCGGGAATAAAAATCGAGGTTAACGGGGTTGCGTGTATCGATACTAGATTAGAGGATTCGGCAGGTTCTGAGGAGGCGCTTGCAAGGCTGAAAAAAGAAGTAAAACATGCTCTTCGAGAAAAAAATCTGACCGAACCCAAAAGGGGTGAAAACATCTTGGAGTCATTCAAATCAATTTCGAGACATCTGTATGATAGCGATATTTGGTTAGAAGGTGCAAGGGCAACTGGCAGGGCTCCTGATTATAGAATTATGAAGGATAAAAATCAAATTGCCATATGGAATAGCAAAAGTGGAAGATTCTCATTTTCTAAGTCATCGTTGGAAATATTAGATGAGACCAACACGGTCCCCCGAGTATACCTAAATGACGGGTTTAAGTGGTCAGGAGATATTTTCTCCACCAACATCTCTTCTTTCTCGGGTTCGCCGAGAGCAGGAGACGAGATGATAGTTTTTCAGGAGGGGAAATTGATTGGTTCGGCGAGAGCCATTGCGCCCGCGTGGGAATGGCCGAAATCGCCTGGAGCGCTTGCAAGGGCCCGACATAGACTGTAGTTCGCTGCGTAGCGGTTAAAGAGGTGCAGCAGATCGGCCAGACCCGGAGCGACGCTCATTATGGCTAGAATGCATAACAAAGGAAAAGGGCAAAGCGGGTCGACCAAGCCAGTCGTAGATGCACCTCCAGGTTGGTCGGAAACCGACAAGGATAACGTAGAATCTTTGATTTTGAAATATGCGAATGAAGGAAAAACAACCTCAGAAATAGGCATCATACTGAGAGACCAACACGCTGTACCCAATGTAAAGCTTGCAACAGGCGAGAGAATCACCTCCATCATAGAAAAGAACGGGACTAGGTCAAAATATCCGGAAGACATGATGAACCTGATGAGGCAAGCCCAGCGGATTATAGACCATCTAGAGTCGGGGAACCAAAAAGACATACATAATCGAAGACAACTTGAACTTACGGAGTCAAGGCTTAGACGCCTCTCAAGTTATTATCGTGACTCTGGCAGGATACCATCAGACTGGACATATAAACGGGACCAGCTCAGGCTGATGATCCAGTGATCTCAATCAAGCCTCAGGGTAACGAAGCATCCCGAGCATGATGTTCTGAAGGGTCGATTGCTACTGTGGACGACATTTGGAGTGTTGCAGCTAGGGCAAGTTATGGTGGGAAGCGCCCTGGCCCCTATTCCCTTGTTTTTGCTTCGTGGTGATACTAATGCAACCGGAAAAACACCAATCAGTCCTGCAGCCCCCACGCCAAATACAAGAGGTAGATCAAAACCTCCCACATACACAATAAATGACATGAATCCGAACAGCGTCGCAGTCGCTACTGAAGGAGCTCTGATTCTGGTCTGGGTCAAGTACAACGATAGGCCGGCGGTAATTGACATCACTAATACCAAAATTAACGCTGATACCAGCGGACTTCCTGCCGGTGATGAGGGAGGGGTGTAAGATACTGAGAATATCATTTCTGGATCGAGATCTTGATCTTCGTAAGATATTGTTTCCAAGAAAATCCAACGTCGGTGTTCTACGTCGAGATCTCCGGCCGAAACCGCACCGAAACCCGCTAAAGCGGAACCCCTGAGTCCAGCATCAACATCTATCAAGGTAAACCAATCACCCTTCCCTGGTTGAACGAACGTCCTGATTAGGTATTCACTGGATGCTTCAATGCCGGGCGTGTAACGCACTTCTAGAATTATGGTCACTGGTTCCGAAGAGAATGCCCTCGTAGCACCAAAGTCTAGTGTTACGTCTCGCTGGGATAAGTCTACAAGGTCCGATCCCACGAGGGATTCCACATCCAAGCCCAAACCAACACTCATGAATGATCTGATGTTTGAAGCTGAAGTTTGCAAATGTTGAGTTAGAGCCGCGCTTTCGGTGTCATCCACCCGTCCATTGTGCTCCTCTCCAACCGAAAGAGAATCCTCGTATGAGTCCAAGTTTTTCCACCAGGAAGATCCGCTTAGTGTATTGTTGCCGATGTTGTCCAATCCCCACCTAATCCACTGGGACATGGCGCCATCGACGGTTATCTGTATGTCTCTGTCTACTATTGACGCCGAGGACCTTCCGGATATATCGATTTCTAAAGTTGTACCCGAGTCTCTTTTAGGCTCCTCCTCGGGATACCAGTTCCCAGTTCCGCCACCCCCGTCAATGTTCACTTCATATGTCCTGGTGGACTCAAGCAATGCGCCTGGGTGGGGGCTCACCCTGAATGTGACTTGAACTCCCGACCCGTCGTAGGTTTCCGGCCACTGCCACACAAACACTATCCTCACTCCATCTTCAATCTCCGTAACTACGGGGCTGGTTGTGAGTTGCTCTGTACCGACGGTTGCGGATCCAGAGCTTCTTTTGTTCCAGACATCTAATCCGTAATGAGTCATTATGTCAACGGGGAAGTATGCTATTCCATCATTAGCAGATCCGTCTTGCATTGTAGCTGTTCCGAATGGGAACTTCGCAAGCATCCCTGCATCCTCGGTGTCACCCCAATAGAACCTGATACCAGCATTGTCTCCAGGCGCTGAAAACGATAAGGATTGAACTTCCAGAGTAAATCTAATTTGATCCCCTTCTGATATTGCCCCCCCTGTTACCTGAATTGGAACTGAAAGTACACCATTTGTGACCAGCAGACCGGGTCCTGATGATCCTGAATGATAGGTTCCACCAATGTTGATCCCGACGGTGGCATTTAGTTGAAGGCCTGTTGCGCCTTGAATTTCATAGGGTATCTCAAATGTCCACTCGGATGATGCGTAGTCATCATCTACTGTCCAAGTCGTACTCCATTTCCCAATTTCAATAGCTCCGAGCACAGATGGAGTTACAACTGCAGAGTGACGATCATCTAAATCTGAGGAAAATGGTGTCAACCCCCCTGATTGTGCCTCTCCAGTGAGAAACATCCTGAAACCCTGGTCCTCACAGCAAGCCCCATCTTGTTCTGCGACTGTTGGGTTGAAGAGACACGTTGCTGCGAGCATGAATAGGACCGTCATGGAGCCCCCGAACCTGCGTCTCATGACCCTCGCCCGACGGAACATCGCTTCAATGCGCCGATGAAAGGCGCGCCAAGAAGCCTATCTGTGTAGCCAAACTAGTGTCCGGCGCTCTTCCGACCATTCTTCAACTCTAACGAACCCTTTCCTTTCTAACTGGACAACCTCTCCGACGATGAGATCTGCGTCTTCGATGACGCAATGTTCGATAAATACCTCTTCGCCTTCAGATCTGACAAGGTCGCAAGTAGTCTGTAGGTCGCAACTAATCCAGTGTATGATGGGCCTATCATCGGTCCTTTCATCAGACGTGAACGCAAATCCATCTCCGGTTTTCTCCACATCAGCGAGATCCTTGAGCCTAAATTTTTTTGATAAATCACTTTCCTCGACAAGAAATGATTTAGAGGAAAGAGGAATCTCTCTGTGACCCACAGAGTGCCTATCCGGATGATAAGGAATGTGAACACTTCCGGGCAATTCTCCGATGACCTCGATATTCACTGGGTTGACAACAAGTGAAATCCTCCTGGAAGTAGGGTCGATAATCCTAGAATTTACCGCGTTAATCGAATCCAGTGGAATTGCCACATCCTTCTGGGTTATCCCCATTTCAATCCAGAAAGAAGTAATGGCTTCTGCAGAGTATCCTTTCCTTCGTAGTGACTTTATTGTGGGGAGTCTTACATCGTCCCATCCATTGTAAATTTCAGATTCAATACCCTCCCTCATGTTACTGGTAGAGAAAGATCCGTGGCCGTGTATACTGACCCTGCCCCAATAAAGTGTATGCGGGTAGACCCAGCCAAAATGCTCGTATAACAGCATTTGCTTACGAGTAGAGTCCATCAGGTCCTTTCCCCTTACAATATGCGATATCCCCTGCAAATGATCTTCAATGGCGCTCTGGAAATCCAACAGAGGCCACACACGGTATCTCACTCCAATTACTGGGTGAGGTTTATGCTGTATCCTCCATGCAGGCCAATCCCTGAGTGCTGGGTTTGGAAGAGTCATGTCCGTAAGCACTCTGACCACAGCATCGCCCGGTTTCATAGTTCCTTGAACCATTTTTTCCCACTGAGTTAAATTTTCATCGACAGATCTTGATCTGTGTGGGCAAGAAGTCATGGAGATCCTGTAATCTTTGAATTCATCAGAGGTGCACTCGCAGACGTAGCCAAATCCTTTGGAAAGCATCTCCTCTCCAAATTTTAGATACTGAGGCATCCGCTCACTCGCCCGAATTACAACGTCGGGTTTTGATCCAGTTAACCATTGGTAATCTTCAGCAATCCAATCATACGCTTCGACCAGAGGGGGCTTTACAACCGTGTCAGTGTCATCGTATCTTAGAACCATCTTACCGTTGTACATTTTTGCATATTGATGATTGATTACAACTCCTCGAGAATGGCCGAGTGACAATGGTCCATTTGGGTTGGGTGCAAACCGTAAGATAACCCCTCGATCAGTATCGTCGAGCGGTTTCAGGCCTTTGCGCTTTTCCTGCCGAGTTCGCTTTACTGCGCTAGGGTCAATTGATTCTATCCTTTGGCGGACAACAACTGGCCCGTCTTCCACTATCATCTTGTTAGCAAGATCTACCTCCGAGGATACAATTGGCATTAGATTCTTCGCGATGGGCCGGAGATCTTGACGCTCTGAAAGCAATCTCCCCAGTGCAGACCCCATTTGTCCCTTACCTTCGTATTCGAGGGCATTCTGTAGGGCATATTTCCTTATCAGAGAGTGAATTTCGGGGTCATTAATTTCGTCCATGTGGTAAAGCGCCTCCTTAATTCCCGACCGTATCATCTAATCTCTGTTGAAAGGCCGTCCCGTCAACAGTCCTTATCGGTATTGGTGAGTCATGTTTCTGGTTCCAGGTGTTCGAAACTGTGGACCAAGTCCATCGTAGGTACTTATGGGGCTTGATATCATTCGTCATTAGATCAACTGCAGCTCTCGTTAGTGGATCTGATGGATAACCTGAACCGGCATCAAATCCCATTTCTTTACTGATAGCAGACATTTTCCTGTCTCTGTTAACCTTGGCTAGGACGGAAGCCATACCGGTAACTGGACAAACAGAATCCATTCCGGTTTCACTCCTGAACACTATATTTGGACGGGTTTCAATCATGCTTGCACCGACTCTTTCCGCGAACATTCCGGGATTGCTTCCCAAGGGATCCATATTCACTAATCCAACAGTTTCTGGCTTTGTGACATCTAGAATTGACTTGACAAAGAGATCTTCTTCCATTTTGTTTAAACTTCTATATGGTCTTCCAAGGTCTATTTTTTCCGCTGTCAATATCTTCACTACAAAGGCCCATCCTTTGATCTCGGCCTGATGAAGAAATAACTCCTCAACCATTTCTCTTTTTACCGGTGACATACCTTTTGAGTCCCCAGCCCCGATGCCCTCGAGAATTCTGACATCATCAGATGGGATGCACACCGAGGCAACGACCAAAGGGCCAATTGCAGGGCCTCTACCGGCTTCATCAACTCCTATTGTACAATCCTTCAATCGATCAAATCCTCAGGAATATCCACCCTCGTGAATCCTCTGAGGTCGCGGGGCGATTATGAGGGTCACCCTGATAGACCGGTTCGGAATTAGTTAAGGAGTGGATCTGGTAAGAGGGACATGAGTGCTTTCATATCAAACTCGCCGGCATGAATCGGAACCCTGAGTCCGTAACTGACCGATACGGCGGGGTCTATTTCACCGAAGGTACCGACATATACTCCCTTTATACTCACGTCTGCTACTCTTCCGGGAATCCAAGGGCCAACTCCCGGCGACCCCTCTACGAGGCCTAGGTCATCGTCATTTGTGCCAAGGTCCCTCAGGAGAGACATCCCATAACCCTTGGCGGAGCTAAAACCAGCGTTCTTTTCGGCACACGCCCAAGCAACTGAGCTTGAATTTATGTGGTCAACTACCTTTGTCCCCAACTCGAAAATCCGATGTGGCAACTCATGATGTCTGTTAGAGGATAGCACTTGGAATAAAGAAGGCAAGATGTACTGTCTCAGTATATCGTGTTCTCGTGTTATTGGATTTTTTATCCTGGTGATCTCGCCAGCCGGGATGAGCCGTGGTGTGACAAACTCCATTTCCATGTTTGTTAGTGTGAGCGTTTGGACCTCATGGGCCCCCATTGCCCTAATTGATTGCCTGACTCGTCTTTCCAGCGACGATCCCTCTGACGCTGAACCGGGTAGATTGACAAGAGAATTTTTTTGAGGCAAGGAGTTTAGCCCTATACCAATTATTACGTCCTCTACAACATCAACGGGATGAAGTATGTCCGCCCTCCAACTCGGCATTTCGATTATGTAGGCGGGCTCATCTTCGCTTAGCCCATCCCAGCGCGTTCCTCCAGCACTGGATCCTGTTCTGCCAACTCCGATCATTTTACCTCCCATCCGGGATATCGATTTGGCAACTGAATCATCACTGGGCTCAAAGCCTGCCAACATGGAAATAAGGGATTTTGGAACATAGTTTTCTACAGGTTCCATATCCAATATCCAAGTAGTTCCGTCATATTGCTCGACCTCGACTGACTCTATTTTGCCCCCACGCTCACTCATCGATAATGCGATCAATTTTAGCGCCGAGATACATGCCCTTTGATCCCATCCGGTCACGTCGATTAGGAAATCAGTGCTTTTCGTTGTAACCATCGTATCCACACCGTTGATAATAGGAGGAAATGAAATCACTTTCCCATTCTTGTCAGTTATGAGTGGGAACCCCTCGCCTTGATCAACAAGGTGAGCATACTCTATTCCTTTTGGGTGGTTTGTGAGAATATCCTTCAAAGACATCCGCCCCTCTCCGTTAAGGGGAACAAAAGAATAGGAGCCATCATCAGAGGATACTGTAAATGGACCATCAATGTCGCTAATGTCATGAACTCCGATGGATACCGATCTCCTCTTCCTTCCTAGGGTTGTGTGCAACTTTTCTTGATGATCCATCAGTGACTGGACGAACAGGTCTCGCTGAACTTCGGTGGACCCGGTATATACGCCCCTTACAATGGCTGCGAATGCGTGCGGCCTCACATTCTTCATCTCGGGTTTAACGGTCATTTTCTCCGCTCCCCTACTGACCTGGACTCGGCAAGGTGAAGGCATATCCTGAAGAAACGACCTAGATGCTCTAGCCATTGTTTCGTGTGATAACAGATCCGGACGGTCTGGGAAAACCTCGATTTCGATCTCTGTATCATCAGATCCTTCCACTACTACACCTATTTGAGAGAGGTCCGAAAGCCAACTCGCTCTGTCGTAGGAATGGCCGTTGAATTTCTGTATGTCCTCCAACAAGGTGTGTTTCAAGGATACTGTTGGCATTTCAATCCCTCCTCGTCCATGCAGAAAGAGGCCGATCTAAACCAACAAGTCTGAGACCTGTTTGTATAGCAGTATCGTGATTAAGGGCCCTAATGTTCCCTCTGTCAGCATGTCGGATTGAGTCCAGTCCCATTTCTCGCAGTAGCCCCTCTAATTTGGACTTGATAATTCCTCTAGATTCCGACAAGCCGGGGGATGCCACAGCACTGATGCCTGCTGACCTTGCGATGATCAGCGTCTCTGGATCGGTTTCACCGTCTAAACGCAAGATTATACTACGGTTTTCAGTACTTAATCGGTATTTTTTGTTTGCCATTCCAATTCTGGGTAGTGCGACAGTTGCACCAGCAGAATCCAAGCTTCTAACATCTACCATAATTCCGTCCAAATCTAATTCAGAGCATCTTCTCGACAGTTCGTCGACCCTGTCGACCCTATCACATAGCATTACTAGCGCATCATAGCCCATCCTACTCCTAATTGCAACCACTACAGATTCTAGTTCCGCATCGTTTAATCCACAAACATCTTCAATATCCACAATAAATCCACGGCAGGAAAGCAGACCCCTATCGAGGGTGCTCAAACATTCAGAATCGACCATCAATAGATCGTCTTGACTGGGAATTGACGTGACTATGGATGAACCGCCCTCAGTACCCTTATTGGCGATACTAATCCACGGCAGCTGTAAAACGAGATTTGAGTTCTGTTCGCCCCTTCCTCCCAGCTCGACCGAAGTTTCTATTCCCACAGCTGACTCGACCTTCCCTCCACCAGATCCAAGCACCCCTATCCCGGTGAATTTGACATCTCTGTTGAGGACAGGGGGCATGTCTTCACGGAGATCAGCTGATGCCGTGAATACCGAGGCATGGTCCGGTAGATCGATACCCAAGGAGGTCACGAATTCTAACGATTCCTCTGAGATGTTTGGAGGCTCTAGCTGAGTGGTAATGTTCTCAGACTCTGGTAAACCCCCACAAATCACTATCTTACCACCGCTCATTCTTTTTCCAGGAGATTCTCCTACAGTGCCCATTACGATAATAGTGCCGCCAGACATCCCTGATCCAACATGCGGCCCGGCGTCCCCCCTGATGAGTAGTGTACCACCAGTCATATTGGATCCGGCGTAACTCTCCACGGATCCATGGACAATTATGAACCCACCACTCATGTGGTGACCCGTCCGACTACCTGCATCCTTCTCAATGACAAGTCTACCTGAGGACATCCAAGCTCCTGCTAACGACGATACCGACCCTTGGATCGTTGCTGTGCCGCCTCGATTCATCATACCGGCGCCTTCACCAAGGTCACCTAACAAGAGAGACCTAGACTTGTCGGGTAGCATCGATAACCCTCCAATTTCCCCGTTTTTGGGTTTCTCATCACCTTCTCTTCCCCAGCCTATACGCACTAGCAAGTCTCTCTCTATTGCTTGGTTTAGCATCCTGTCGAGGTCTCGATTTAGTTTGATGCTCTTCTCAGACACAGTGCGACCCCGTGCCTCGCCCGCGGTGATGCGTCTTGAGCGTGACGGGATCTGTTACGGCAATGTACCTAAATTTCCCAATCTTGATATCCTTCCGAACTTGAGTCCGTACCATGCCAGATGTCAGAGTGGCGATAAACGGGTTCGGGACAATTGGGAAACGAGTGGCAAGGGCTGTGCAGGCTCAGCCAGATATGGTGGTTTCAGGTGTCACCAAAACAGGACCAAGCCATGGTTGCTCGCTAGCTGAACGACTGGGTCTACCGTTGTACTGCACTAGTGACGACAAATCGGACATAGCCTCTTTTGAGGCAGGGGGTTATCGTGTAAATGGCGGCCTAAGTGACCTATTATCGAAATCCGACATCGTAGTTGACTGCGCACCCGGTAAGTTGGGCGCCTCAAATCACGAAAAATACCAACAAGCGGGTATAAAACACATATTCCAAGGCGGTGAAAAACACAATCTCACTGGCATGAGTTACACATCCTGCTCCAATCACAGCGAGAACCTAGGGGCTTCTGGAACACGTGTAGTTTCATGCAACACAACGGGATTGGCGAGAACTCTGGTCCCTTTAAGAGAGCTTGTCGGGGAGTTGAAGGTAGAGTGCACCATGATAAGGAGGGCTGCGGACCCAGGGGATTCTGGACGAGGCCCGGTAAACGCCATAAAGCCAGTTCTCAAGGTACCCAGCCACCATGGACCAGACTTGATGACCGTGGCAGACGGCATACAAATCACCAGTCTTGCAGTAGCAGTGCCCACTACTATTATGCATGTCCACTCAATTTCAGTAACACTACCAGAAGAACATGGTCTGGACACCAATACCGTGCTGGAATTGTGGGGTAATACTCCAAGGGTCATTGCTATGTCGGGCAAGGAGGATAAAATCCCATCCACCGCGGAGGTCATGGAAATGGCCAGAGACATCGGCCGTCCGTGGGGAGACTTGCATGAAATATTCGTATGGACGGATGGCGTCAGTGTTGATGGAAACACTCTGAGGTACTTCCAAGCCATACACCAAGAGAGTGATGTCGTCCCTGAAAACATAGATGCCATACGGGCTCTGTTGAGTTTGGAAACCGATTGGAGGGCATCCGTGCGTCTTACAGATCAGTCAATAAAGGACTCATTGGTCTGAAATTCAAACGCCCATTTTTGGTGAAGGGTGAAAAGTCCCACTATGACCGCAGGGGTAGTATGTCGCGAACCTCTGTGGCTCAATCAATCTTGTTATGCTGCATTTTGCTGTCCCAAACCGTGGCTACCGCCTCGTCATACTCCCAGCAATCCGACATTGGAACATACACCGCAGAGGACATCGCTACAATTGAGGCTGGATCACCTGTGTTGATAAGAACATCAATCGATGCTACATCAGGGTTAATTTACGGACCAAACGGTCCTTTCGACCCCACAATTCATTTTCCATATGAAAAAAGCCTCCAAGGAAATGAGGGCTTCAACGGTATGATTTTGGCACAATCACTTACCTCTGACATGTCCATCATGATAGAGGCAATTCAAGAGGTTGGAGGATTTTTACAAGATTTTTACCCAGAGGATGCAGCTATTTTTACGATTGAGCCTGGAATAAATGGACTTCAGACAATGGAAATTTTGGCCGGTCACAACTCCATAAGGTGGGTAGCTCCTCTTCCAGTAACATTTAGAGTGGACTCCCTTGTGTTTGACGATCCTGTTGAGGTCCAAAATCTTGATTTTCATCTGATCCGGGGGCTCAACCAAACCGAAACGAAGGACCTTGAAAATATCCTGAATGATTACTCAATCCCAGAGAAGTCCGATATCTGGTGCGATGGACGCCTTTGCAGAGCTTCTTCTGTCAGTTACCTCTCCACTGTGAGAATGCTGGCCGACCACCGAGTTATGCACATCTCTAAATCTCCGGTGGACAATATCTTTGATGCTTCATCACGCTCAATAATCGGGCTAGACCCCACTGGAATATCGAATCCATTGGATTACGACGGTGAGGGCCAGATCTTATCGATAACAGACACCGGAATCGACTCAGATCACCCGTCACTCAGCGACAACGTTCGTGCCGTTTACAATCAATTTGGACCTGATAATTCAGCCGCTGATACAAACTCTGGCCACGGCACACATGTCACAGGTATCGTTGTGGGAAATGCAACTGGCGACAATCAGACTTTGGGAATAGCCCCGGAAGCGCAAATCAATTTCTATCAAATCGAGTACGATAGCTCCGGCTTACTCGCAAGGTGGGGGACTTTGTACAGCATGTTCTCCCACTCTCTCCAAAACCAAGCAAGAATTCATACAAACGCCTGGGGAAGTGTAAACCAGCCCGGAGAATACACTACTGATTCTCACTCCGCAGACTCATTTGTGATCGACCAACCCTCGTACCTCCCCCTCTTTTCATCGGGAGACCTGGGTGAAGCTCAAAGCGCATCCAGCACACCACCGGGTACTGCCAAGAATGTGTTGACTATCGGCGCATCCACGACTGGTAATGGAGACTCCCCTGCCGCGGGTCAACACTACACAAACAATTCAGGAGGCACCCTGGATGGAAGGATAAAGCCGGACCTAGTCGCACCGGGTGTCTTGATATGCTCAACCCGGGCCGAGGAAGCCGGCTTAATATCGGGCGAAACTTGCTCCAACGCGGCTGACCCTGAGGGAAATCCCCTGTATTTCGCCTCTACAGGTACATCCATGGCCACAGCAGTAGCAAGCGGCGCAGTCGTTATTTTAAGGGAACATCTGTATGAAGAATTCGGGTTGTCTGAGCCTGATTCCTCCCTGCTCAAGGCCATGATGATAAACGGTGCAACGGACCTCGATCAACCTGACATCCCTAATCTTAGAGAAGGCTGGGGGGAAGTAAACATAATGCGGAGCATCAAACCATCTCATGACGGACAAGAGCTTGAGGTCATAATCGATTACGGAAGGAATTTGGGTACAGGAGACGGCTTGGTCCAACTCGTTGATGTTGATGGCGCCCCGTTGGACATGACTCTGGTTTGGACTGATCATGAGGGGTCTGTCAATGCCCCACAAAATTCACCAAAACTTGTGAATAATCTCAATTTAGTTATTACAAGCCCGTCGGGGGTAATATACTCCGGTAACTCACTCCAAAACGGCTACAGCATACCATCTAACACCTCAGATTCTGTAAATAACGTCGAACGATTCAAGATTCAAGAACCTGAGATCGGAATTTGGAAAGTTGAGGTTCGAAACGTCGCTGGAACCGAACAAAACGGGTATTCACTTGTCGTATCTGGGGATGTGAGTTGGATACAACACACGGACCTAACCACCTCAGAGGAATCAATCAGTATAAACAGGGATGTCATATTTGAGGGGGAACAACTGCTAATACAGACAAAATGGAGGAATGAAGGTAACACCCAGTCTGGCTCATATTCGGTAGAATTGTATGACCTGACAACTCAAGAATCAATTCAGATGACTTCCATGCCTCCATTGGGGGCCGGTGAGACTGAATCTTGGTCTGTTCAACATGCTTTCTCCTCCGTAGGATTCCACATTCTGGAACTCAGACTGGATGTTTCCTCCGACATAATTGAGTCAAATGATGAAGAAACCGGCTCAGACAACAATATAGCGCAAATGGAGGTTCTGATTTCTAAACAAGGACTCGAGGTCATTCCAGTGCTTTCCAACGGCACTGAACCACATCCAGATGAATACGAAAATGCATCTAGACGGACGCTGGATGTATTCAATAGTACAATAGTGAATTTTGACTTGGTAGTAAGGAATATCGGGACTTCTCAGGTTACCATATCGATTTTTTCCACACCAGTAAAGCAAGTTATGCAAAGCGGTGCTTTGAAGAATCCAATAGATGAATGGACGAGGGCAATATCAGACCTAGGCCCCATCACGTTATCCGCTGCCGGGGAGCACGGAGATAATGTATCTGTATCCCTATCCATGGTGGATGAAAGCGCTGACCCTCAAGCTGAAGGCACTCCTTCCTATGCCGTTCCTGGGCTATTTTCAACGAGGATTACCGTCAAGGACATAGACAACCCCACAGTCATGAACTCCAGATCTTTCTTGGTCGAGGTCCCAAGAGTGGAGGGCGTGCAAATATTGGCGAGTGGTCTCGATGACTTTAGCGCGCGGCCCGGATACTACGCATCCTTTGATATGGCGGTCTTGAATACAGGTAATGGTGAAACAGAATACGTTGTCAACTGCCAATCACAAAGCGGGTGGACCTCAAAAATAGATTCCATAGTCTCTGGTACAGTAGCCTTGCCGGAGTTGGCTAGGTTGGAGTATCTGACAATCCCAATCGAAATCCTCGTTCCACCTGCCAGCATGGGTGAGCCCAGTTCGGGGTACATCGAAGAGGTAGTCTGCACAGTTTCCTCGCCAACAAGCACTGCTACCAGTGAGACTGTGACTGCATTCCTTCAAGTCGAGGAGAGTCGAGATTTTGTGACAAATATACGAGACGGAGATAGTAATATCTTGCCTCCTTTGGCCGCTGCAGAAGATCGGCGCGTGTTAAATTTACAGGCTGTAGAAACCACTCTTGAGATTACTAATCAAGGAAATCTGGACATGAACATGGGTGTTACTGTAAGTCTGTCTGACTCCACGTGGGCTGTTCAAGCAGTGTTGAACCCGGAAACTTCGCAATCAACTGAGATACCGATTTTTGATGGTTCCGCATCCTTTGACGTACTATCCGCAGCTGGAAGTACGATCGTGATATCTGTATCGGTTGTTGCTCCCCCCACTGCGACCAAAGGGGACAAGGCCCTGCTTACCTTTAGGACCGGCGAAGGAACACAGGTCGACGTCGTAGACAGTTCCCGGTTCGTGCTACAACCCACTCCACAAATCAGTTTGGAATCACCGGAAAGAGTTGATTCGCTATCAGGTCAGTCAACTGATATACCAATCAAAGTGTCCAACACTGGTAACATGGAATTGGGACTATCATGGTCATTTATTACCTCTGAAGAATCATGGTCAACTGCGCTTCAATCAATTGTGCCAACGTCAATTCAACCAAATCAGAACTTTGAGGTCGTCCTCAGCGTTAAGGTCCCAAAAAACTACGACGTGAGTGAAACAGGAGAGAAAGTCATCATCACCCTTGAGGCAACGGACCCCTCTGCACAGGAACAGGTCTTGGTATCTATTTCTAATGAAATTGTAGTTTCAGTATTGGAAACATGCAGTTTTGAAATTCAAGTCCCATCGAAAATATCTGTTGAGCCAGGTAAAATCTCACAGGCAACCGTCCAACTGTACAACACGGGGAATCATCCATCTGAACCACGGATCAGTTACTCAAAAGAAAACTCGAGCTTCATACTCCCCGAGAATTATGATAACATCGGTCTAATAGAAGCCGGAGATATGCAGGACCATGTGTTTCGAATAGAGGCAAGCCCCTCATCAGAGCCAGGAAGGCGGACAATTTCTCTCTCCGTTAAACCCGATGGTGTTGGCTGTGTCACCCTCAATTCATCATGGGATGTCGAGGTAGACATTCTGCCGACCTCAAATTCAGGATTCTTCAATTCCCTTCCACCCATTGTGATACCTCTAATCTTCATTTCTGCCATAGCGATTATTTCTCTAGGAGTCATTGTCCTGAAAAGGAATAATCCAGGAAATGGTCGAGACGAGGATGACGAAATTCCCGAAACTTCGGCCTTGATGAGAGGTGACGAATCAGCTAGACGGATGGAGGCTATAACAACAGAGGCTGCTGATGAGACTCTGAGCACGGCAGTAAACAGCGACGATCTTGATGCCGTGCTGAGAGATTCACTACCAAAATTAGATCTCCCGCCCCTTCCTGGTGTCAGTGAAGATGAGGAAAATTCTGATTAACCCAGCGTGTGAGCCATGGAAGGAGATCAAATGGGAAAAAGTGAGTCAATCGTCTTGTTCGGACCTCCGGGGGCAGGGAAAGGCACTCAATCCGGCCTGATAAGTCAAATTACAGGCAAACCGCAGGTATCGACTGGTGATATGCTCCGGGAGGCGGTAGCGTCTCAAACTGAAGTGGGCGTCAAAGCCAATGATTACATGGAGAAAGGTTTGCTCGTCCCAGATAAGATAATCATAGATCTGATTCGAATGAGGCTACTGAGAGAAGATGCCAAATCTGGGTTACTATTTGACGGATTCCCGAGGACCTTGGCCCAAGCAGTTGAACTCGATGGCCTAACCAATGTCACAATGGTACTTTCGCTTGTTGTACCGGACGAGGATATTGTAAACAGGATAACGGGCAGGAGGACAGACCCACACACGGGGGAAATATATCACGTAGTTCACAGACCAGCACCTGATCCCATCAAACCAAGATTGGTCCACAGGTCAGATGATACAGAAGATACTGTGAGGAACCGGTTAAAATCCTTCCACGATCAGACATCGCCACTTGCCGAATACTACTCTGAAAGAGGAGTTTTAATTCCAATCGATGGATCGGGTTCGATGGAAGACGTGTCGAAGTTAGTGAAGCAATCGTTAATCAACAATTTCAGGGGGTAATACCAAGTGGCACCACGGTCAAATCCTCGGCGAAATCGGAAATCAAATGCTAATGCTGCAATTGAGAAATTGACCGACATATGGAGAAAAACAAATTCCCCTGAAATACAAGGAAAATCTGGTTCGATGATTGTCGACGTAGCTAGGAGAAACCGAATAAGAATGCCTTTTATTGTCAGAACGAGGTTCTGCAGAAACTGTAGAGTGAGTTTGAATTCTGGGAATTCCAGGACACGGATCAGAAAACGAAAACTATCCGTGACTTGTATTGGGTGTGACAGGACGCACAGATATCTTTGAGGCGAGGAAGATGGCTGATAAAATCCCGAAAAGAATCACAAATATGGCAAAATCACCGGACCTGAAGGTCACAGTCAGAGTTGGCAAAGAAGGACTAAAGGACTCTTTGATAGAGGAAATTAACGACCAATTGAAATCAAAAGAAATAATCAAACTAAAGCTCAACAAGGGTACAACCAAGGACAGGGATGGTAAGAAAGGATTAGTCAAGATAGTCGAACAAGAGACGAATTCTAAGTCGGTGTTCGTCAGAGGAAATATTGCGGTATTCTGGCGTACCTAATATTGAGGACAGGTAGGCTTCATATGGACCTCAACCCGGCGGAGTCCATGCGCAGAGGCCATTGGACGCCGAGATCTGTCAGATTACCGTATATTCTCTTACTTTTCATAGCGATCATTCCAATCGTGTCCGGAGCGGGTGTTTCCACTGATGAAACTCCATGGTCACCGCCTGCGAATATGCCGGGTTGGGTTACTCCAGCAGCGTTTGTCATACTCATCGCCGTTTATGCCCTCATAGTTTTCGAATTTGTTCACAGGGCGCTCGCTGCTGCCCTTGGCGGTATTGCCGTGGTATTGGCCCTGCATGTTGTCGGTGACGGCCCCGATCTAGGGACTGTAGTTACATGGATTGATGAGGAAACTCTTGGCCTTTTGATAGGTATGATGGTAATTGTCCATGTCCTAGCTAGAACGGGTCTGTTTGAATGGGCAGCAGTCCAAGCCTATGCACTCAGCGGAGGATCGATATGGAGGTTATCATTCATTCTCTGTACGATCACAGCAGTATTCTCAGCATTTCTAGACAATGTTACCACAATATTGCTAATTGTGCCAGTGACCATACAAATCTCCAAGGTCCTTGACCTCGAACCGGTACCGCTGATCATAGCTGAGGTCATGTTCTCCAACATAGGAGGGGCTGCTACTCAGATAGGTGATCCACCGAATATCATAATAGGCGCCCAGCTTTCAGAACAGGCACTCTCCGGAAATCCCATGCTAGTTGGGCAGGGCATTACGTTCCTAGATTTCATCGTCCACGTAGGGCCCGCAGTAGTAATTGCATTCGCCCCTTCCTTTTGGCTGCTTGCAAAGCTTGAATCCAAAGGCCTGTCGGGCGCCAGACACAGGAATGTCGATCTATTGAGATTGAGATATGGAATAAAAGACATGAAATTACTAAAACAATCTGGAGCGATCCTTACCCTAGTCATAATTGCTTTCTTTGCCCATTCAGCCCTACACCATCCACTACTGACTGTGGCTACTATTGCATTGGGAGGCGCTGTATTGATGCTTCTTGTGACTTCTCCACATCACGTAGAAGAACATCTCGACGCGGTTGAGTGGACAACTATCATTTTCTTTTCGGGTCTATTCATTATGATTGGAGGCCTGCAATATATGGGTCTAATCGACTCCATCGCAGACGGAATATCGACCACTATCTCAAAAGCCTCTCCTGATAATCGACTGATGGTCGCTGTGCTGTTGTTGTTATGGGTTTCAGCCATAGCCTCGGCATTTATTGACAACATACCATACACTGCCACCATGGTTCCAGTCGTGATAGAACTGGCAAGCGATCCCAACCTAGGATTGTCACTAGGGCCATTAGCGTGGGCGTTGGCACTAGGCGCATGCTTAGGTGGGAATGGGACAATAATAGGCGCCTCCGCGAATGTGGTTGCAGCCGGTCTAGCAGAAGAATCAGGAAACGACATATCATTCAACAGGTTCTTCAAAACAGGTTTTCCTATCATGATACTCACTCTTCTAACCTCCACAATTTATGTCGTGGTTAGGTATGCCGTAGACTGGGAGGTCAATTGGAATCCATTGGGTAATCTGGCTCCGGCTATCATAATTGGCTCAATGATGATAGCATCTCTGTCCCTAACTCCATACGTCTATGGAAAGTTCTCCGGTTCTGTAGATGATACCGAAGTTGAATGATAGAGCCTTAGTGTGGCGTTATTGATTGAACAAAAGCGGAGTGAGCATCCATCTAATTGATATACCCAAGGCAAGTCGCAGGGCTGCTTTTAGTGCACCCCTGCAGTGATGCTGAAGGGGGAAGTGGATGAGGCCATACTGCCCTGCGGGGAGACAGTGTAGCCTAGGATTCCAACGACGAATCGAGAAGCCTGGACACCAGAGGACTCACCAAAGGTGAGGAATCGAATGTACAACAATTGATCCTGATGCTACAACCCGACTGGGGGATGGCTCGGCTCGAGAGCCGATGAAGGTCGTGACAAGCTGCGATAAGTCGCGGGGAGAGGCATGAATCTCT